>Ga0307488_10000170_pt1 | contig 49762 bp, 49 predicted proteins | sample SB02metaG_FD_202248 | JGI IMG/M metagenome (GOLD analysis project Ga0307488, IMG submission 202248) | Sea-ice brine microbial communities from Beaufort Sea near Barrow, Alaska, United States - SB 0.2 | ecosystem: Environmental > Aquatic > Marine > Coastal | place: USA: Alaska | collected... | reverse complement strand
GCCCTGAGCAATCAAAGGCCCTAGGCAATTAGAAGCCTCTAAGGCTTTGGCGCTGCCGGCGCTGGTGGCATAGCAGGCGCGACATTCTCTGGATGCAGTTGTTTGTCCCAGGGGGCCTGACTTTTGATCTGTCCTGTGTAGGCGCCGTATATAATGGTGCCAACTAACATGACCGCCAGGCTGACACGCAGGCCTAAGGCATAGAGCAGACGTTTTTTGTTGCTGCCCCCAAGATCCTTGACCAAAAAGTTTAAGCCGCCAAACAGGCTGGCTATCAGGGCGATAAGCAGTATAAGCATGAGAGTCTTGAGCATAATGGTCTCGGGTTAAAGGTAATCGAAAGTGGAATGTAAACATAAATGAAAACTGACCCACATCTTAACGCGGAAACCTTTTCTTGGCAGCCAAATGCCAAGTTATTGTTCCTCGTGCTGTTAATGATGCCGCTGTTAATCAGCTTGGGTTACTGGCAATTAGATCGCGCTCAAGAAAAGCGCGAGATATTGGCCGAATTTAAGTCCAATCAAGAATCCCAGCCGGTTGGCTTTGAGCTGTTAGATAGCAGCAAAAATTTGCAGTATAGGCAGGTTCAATTTGTCGGTGAACTAGATGCATCGCGACGTGTTTTACTGGATAATCGCGTCCGCAATGGCAGACCTGGCTATGAGATTTTTGAGGTCCTAACCTTAGCCAGCAGCGAGTTAAAGATACTGGTCAACCGTGGCTGGGTACAGGCATCCCTAGATCGCAACCAGCTGCCTGAAATAGCGCCGGTGACCGGCCGGGTGCAGTTGCGGGGATCCCTCTACAAGGTTTTGCGCGGTGGCCTGCAGTTAGATGATGGTGTCCGTGCTGTCGAGAACTGGCCAGGGCGCGTAGGTTGGATCTCCACTGAGCGCGCCGCAGAAATATTTGCCGATGAGTTTTTCACCTACCAGTTGCGATTGGATAGCGACTCAGTTGGCGCATTAACCACCGGTTGGCCGACAGTGTCGGTACAGCCAGAAAAACATACAGCCTACGCAGTACAGTGGTTTGTTATGGCCTTGGTATTGTTGCTACTAACTATCAATGCCAACTCAAATTTGGCGGCATGGTATAAATTTAAAATGGCAAAAACAGAGAGTGAAGCTTTATGAGTGACGCGCAGAGAAACCAAGGCCCCCGCAACCGCGGCATGAAGATCCAGATTTGGATTATGTTGATTATGGTTGGCGGTGTGATGGTGGCTGGAACATTGATGCAGCCAGAGTCGGAAGAGCAGCGCCAGCAGTTGATGGCCACCTTAGGTACCACTAATCAGGGTACACTGGTTAAGCCTTCTGTAGATGCCCGCAGTGTATTTCCTGCCAATCCTGATAAGGCGGAAAAGTGGAAGATTGTTGTTGCTGGCGGTGAAAGCTGTGATGCTGGCTGTAATGAAGTGATCTTGGATACCCGTTCAGTCCATATTCTGATGGGTAAGTTAGTGCGTCGTGCTGAGCGTGTTTATCTCGCCGATACCACGCAGCTTTCCGAACAGGAGAATGCGGATTTAAGCCTGGCGCACCCGCACCTGACAATCCAAACTACTGGCCTGAGCGAGTTTAAAGCACTGTTGAAAAACACCTCAGCAGACTGGGATATGACAGACACGCGCTACTTCGTTGTTACGCCCAACGCTGAGGTTATTCTCTATTACACCCAAGACGATGACGTGATGGGTCTGTTAGATGATATAAAGCACCTAATAAAATATTCACCAGACCGTTAATTACTAGATCGCTAATTACCTGACCGTCAATTACGAGACTTCAATCAACAGACAGGTCTTTGGAGCTGAATCATATGCAACAAACTGAATTAGAAACAACCGGCGTAAGCTGGCGCGACTACCTAGAGTTGTGCAAGCCGAACGTGGTTGCGCTAATGATTCTGACTTCCCTCATTGGCATGCTTTTAGCCACCGATGGGTTTGTCTCTTTGGATGTATTGATTCTGGGCAACCTTGGTATTGCTCTTTGCGCCGGGTCAGCTGCTGCAGTAAACCATATTGTCGATCGTAAGATTGATGACACCATGGCGCGGACCCACAATCGACCTATTGCCCGTGGTCGTATCAGCCCCAAAGAAGCGATTCTATTTGCCGCCCTCACCGGCTTGGCTGGCATGGTTATCTTGCTGGTGTTTATTAACCAGATCACCGCTTGGCTGACTCTGGCGTCGTCCATTGGCTATGCCTTCGTCTACACCATGTATCTAAAGCGTGCGACGCCGCAGAATATTGTGATTGGCGGCTTGGCTGGCGCTGCGCCACCGCTGCTGGGTTGGACTGCTGTTACTGGCGAAATACATTATAACGCCCTGCTGCTGGTACTGATTATCTACGCCTGGACGCCGCCGCATTTTTGGGCCCTGGCGATCCACCGCAAAGACGATTACGCCAAAGCCAAGATTCCCATGCTGCCGGTAACCCACGGCGAGCAGTACACCAAGATTAATATCGTGCTCTACACCTTGCTGTTGATTGTGATTACCGTGCTGCCGTTTTTGACTGGCATGTTCGGTCTGTTGTATCTGGCCAGTGCTCTGATTTTGGGTGCAGGCTTCTTGTACTGGGCGCTTGTTATGCTCTACGGCGATGTTGACGACTCGGGCATGAAAACCTTCAAATATTCGATTACCTATTTGATGGTGCTGTTCGTGATTATGTTGCTCGATCACTATCTGCTTGAAACAACACCGATTATTTAGATAAGAGCCTACCTCGCTCTTTTTGGTTTTAGGCGCTTTTGGAGAACAGTAACATGAAGCAACAAACAGGCATCAAGCTGACCGTACTGGTCATCCTCTGCTTTATCGTTTTAGTTATTTTTGGTTTTGCCTGGAAGATGCGCCAGCCAGTGCCGATGACTGCAGAAGACCTGCGCGTTAATGGCGCCATTGAGTTGAGTACACCACGAATATTTAGCGACTTTGATCTCATCGATCACAATGGCGAACCCTTCACCTTAGAAAATTTTAAAGGCGTTTGGAGCATAGTGTTTTTTGGCTTTACCAACTGCCCAGATATCTGTCCCACCACCCTGTCAACACTGAATGCAATGTACGAAGATCTGGGTGACAGCGAAAAAGAAAACTTACAGATCGTTATGGTGTCTCTGGATCCCGAGCGTGACACTGTCGAGAAGATGGCCCTCTATGTGCCCTACTTCAACGAAGACTTCATTGGCGTTACAGGTAACCCCTACTCTATCTTGGGGCTCAGTACACAGTTAACTATTGCCTACACCAAGGTAGATCTAGGTGACGACAACTACACCGTCGACCACAGTACCCAGGTGGTATTGATCAATCCCAAGGGTCACTACCATGGGTTCTTTAAGGCGCCTCATGGTGAAGTGGCTATGCGCCAGACCTGGCGTTCGATTAAAGACACTTTTGCCCGTTAACTGCGCTGCCTAACAGCCAGTGAAAGAGTAAACAGCAATGCGCCACAGACCACCACAGAGGGGCCTGCTGGCGTATCGCTATACCAAGACATCGCCAGACCCATCACGACAGTCGACATGGCAATCAAACTCGCCATCACCGCCATTTGCTCCGGTGTACTGCTAACCCTTCGTGCAGTCGCCGCAGGAATAATCAACAGCGCCGTAATCAGCAGCACCCCGACAATCTTCATGGCAATGGCAATCACTAGAGCCGTAATCAGCATCAGTGCAGTACGCACCGCAGAGGTTTTAACCCCTTCAACACTGGCGAGCTCCTCATGGACTGTGATATTGATCAGCGGCTTCCAAAGCCATAGCAGCAGTACAACAACGGTTCCCGCCACCCCATAGATCACCCATAGATCGTTCTTAGTCACCGACAGCAGATCGCCAAACAGCAGTGACATCAGATCGACACGCACATCCGGCAGCAGCGAAATTAGGACCAGACCTGTTGCCAGGGCCGAGTGGGAGAGAATACCGAGCAGCGTGTCCAGTGACAGGATTCCGCGCTGTTCCAGGTAGACCAGCCCCAGAGCTATCAGCATGGGGACTGCCGCTACGGTAATACTGATATTGATGCCCAGCAGCACGCCAATGGATACGCCGAGTAATGCAGAGTGTGCCAATGTGTCGCCAAAATAGGCCATACGCCGCCACACCACAAAGCAGCCTAGCGGCCCGGCAACCAATGCAACGCCCAATCCGGCGAGCAAGGCATAGAGTAGAAAATCAGTCATGGCTGCAGCCCTCCCCGTGTTGGTGCTTGCCCTGTTGATCGAGCACCTCACCGTGAATACTGTGTTGATGGTCATGATTATGGGCATAGATAGCCGTGGTCTGACCAAAGATATCTATATAGGCCTGATCCTGAGTGACCTGCTCGGGATTGCCCTGGCAGCAGATATGCTGGTTTAGGCAGATCACATGGTCGGTGGCTGACATCACTAGGTGGAGATCATGAGAGACCATCAACACGCCACAGTTAAGTGACTTGCTGAGCTCGGCAATCATTGAATAGAGTGCATTCTGCCCGGTCACATCGACCCCCTGCACGGGCTCATCGAGAACCAGAAAGTTGGGGTTGCGGACAATTGCTCGAGCCAGCAGGGCACGCTGCATTTCACCGCCAGACAGGGTCTGCACCGGCGCTTTCGCCAGATGGCCTATACCGACTTTCTCAAGAGCTGCATGACAGGCAGTGTGTGAAGTGTTGGCCAGCTGTAAAAACCTGCAGGTGGAAATTGGCAGTGTCGGATCTATATTGATCTTCTGGGGCATATAGCCGATTTTGAGATCCTCGGCAGGCTGCACTGAACCACTGTCAGGCTTTAGCAGGCCGAGTATAATTCTCACCAGAGTGGATTTACCGGCGCCGTTGGGGCCAATCAATGTGGTAATCTCCCCGCGCATCAGTTGCATCGAGATATTTTCCAGCACTGGCCGCGAGCCAAAAGATTTACTTATCTGCTCGAGTCGAATAAGCGGTTTAGTCATGTTGTGGGTTCTCTGAGGTTTTTGAACTCTCTGTACTGATGGCCTCGTCTTGAGCTGCGGACAGACTGCAGTTAGGGCATAGGCCGAAAAGCTCCAAAGCCTGACTCTGTAGGGTAAAATTCGCCTTATCGCTGGCTTTTTGCAGTAGTTCATTAAGGCTGTTATGGGCCACTTCAGCGGCGCTGCCACATTCAGTGCAGATCATAAAGAGATTGCTGTGGTCACTGCCGGGGAAAGGGCAGCCTATATAAGCGTTGAGTGACGCGATGCGGTGAATCAGCCCGAGTCCGAGCAAAAACTCAATGGCCCGATAAATAGTCGGCGGAGCAATTGATTTGCCGGATATTTTGGCCAGCTTATCTTGCAGCTGATAGGCGCCGAGAGGTTGGTGGCTCTGCCAGAGCAATTGTAGTACTGACTTTCGCGTAGGTGTCAGCCGCGCCTTGCTGGCGGCGCAGAGTTCCTCGGCACGATTCAGGGCGGCATTGATACAGCGGCCATGGTCATGGGGCTGGTGAACTAATCGAGAATTGGTCAGCATGGGGCTTTGTGCCTAGTTGATCAGTGTTTATCAAAATTAAATGCAATGTTATAATATAACAATAATATATGATTATACAGTTTCCAATGCTTTGAGGCATTACAGCTAATGATGAAAACGTTAAATTTCACTAAAGTGATACATTATAACAATTTGTTAAGAGTTGTTACCTTCTTGAGCGTCTTAACAGCTCAGGTAGTGTTTGCCTCCCCCGAAATCGCCAAGACCTTGATTCCAAAGCCTTCAATCCCCAAGCCCGTGATCATCACCACGATTAAGCCCCTAGCGATTATTGCTCAGTCCGCCGTAGGCGATCAGGCTCGAGTTGAATATCTGCAGTCGGCAGTGCAGTCCGCTCATGAGGTATCGCTGCCGGTCTCGGCCCTAAAGAAAATTGATCAGGCAGACCTGATTGTTTGGATTGGCGAGATGTTTGAATCTCGAGTGGCGAAACCTATGGCCCTATTGTCCGCGGATAAGCGTATTACGGTGATGCAGCTGGCGCTGATTGCGCCGGCAGATGCCGGAACCCAGGACGAGGTCGGTGACCATAGTGATCACGCCCATAATCATGGTGAAAGTGCCAACAGCGCTTTAACAGCAGATCCCCATGTATGGTTAAACCCCAAAAACGCCAATCTAATCGCTGCCGAGATTCAGCAACGCCTAGAACTTCCTGTTAAAGAAATTATCAGCGCCGAGCAAATTGCCCAACTAGCCACTGAACTCACTCCTCTTAGGGGCAAACAGTTCCTGGTTCATCACGATGCGCTAGATCATTTCACCAGCAGCTTTAAGCTCCAGCCTGGGCTTTCCATTCGCGATGCCAGTGGTGCCAGCCAGGGTGTTAGAAGCCAGTATCGTCTGCGTCAGGAGGCTCTAGCCTCTAGCCCTAGCTGCATCTTTATTGAACCCCAGTACGCAGATCGCGACGCTCAAGTAATTGCCGAAGAATTGTCTCTTCCAGTGGCACCGATCGATCTTCAGGGGCTAGATCAAGCCCTGGATCAAGTTCGGGTGGACAGTGCCTATGTTAGCTTCATGCAGACTTTGGTGATGCAGTTTAAAAGTTGCTTTAATGAGTTAAAGGGTGAATTAAAGCGTGACTTATAAAGTGCCGGATTAAGCAGTTCCCCAAATCTATCAAGTATCAACAGGCTAAGGAAAATCCTGTATCCTTCAGCTTCAATATTAATGCTCATCTTATTAACAACTTCGTGGAAAATATGGACACTTCAACCCCGCTGATTCTCGTCGATGGTTCCTCCTACCTCTATCGCGCCTACCATGCACTGCCACCGCTGACCAACAGCAAAGGCAAGCCAACTGGTGCCGTAAAAGGGGTGATCAATATGATGCGGCGTCTACAGAAAGACTATCCAGACAGCACCCATGTGGTGGTCTTCGATGCCAAGGGTAAAACCTTCCGTGACGATATTTACTCTGAGTACAAAGCTAATCGACCGCCAATGCCAGATGACCTGCGTGAGCAGATAGCGCCGATCCATCAGATTATTGAAGCCATGGGTATGCCCATGCTGATTATTGACGGGGTTGAGGCGGACGATGTTATTGGCACTCTGGCCGTGCAGGCGACTGCCGCGAAACAGTCAGTGGTTATTTCTACTGGTGATAAAGATATTGCCCAGTTGGTCAATGAACATATCACCTTGATCAACACCATGAACAACAGCGCCATGGACAGGGCAGGGGTGATCGAGAAGTTTGGCATTCCCCCCGAGCTGATTATTGATTATTTGGCGCTCTTGGGTGACAAGTCAGACAACATTCCCGGCGTGCCCGGTGTGGGTGAGAAAACTGCCTTGGGATTGCTCCAGGGCTTAGGCAGTTTGGATGATATTTACGCACGCCTCGATGATGTGGCCGGACTGGCCTTTCGTGGAGCCAAGACCATGTCCCCCAAGCTGGTGGACAACAAAGAGCTGGCCTACCTCTCCTACAAACTAGCGACAATTAAGACCGATGTTGAAATGCCCATGCATCTCTCTGAGCTGAAGAATGGCGAGCCGGATAAAGCGGCCTTGCTCAGCCTATTTAAGGACATGGAATTTAAGACCTGGATCGACGAAGCTCAGACTAATTCCCATGCCAAACCAGCGGCTACCGCAAAAGCCGCAGTAACCGATGAGTTAGGTGATCTGGTCGCCTCACCTGTTGATGCCCCAGTTATAGTTAAAGACTATCAGATTGTTTTAACCGAGCAAGATCTTGCAACTTGGATTGAAAAAATTAAGGCTGCCAAGCTAGTCGCCGTGGATACAGAGACTACCAGCCTCGACTATATGCGCGCACAACTAGTGGGGATTTCATTGTCCACAGCGCCAGGGGAGGCCTGCTATATTCCCTTCGCCCACGACTATATGGGTGCGCCGGAGCAACTTAAGCCTGAGTTTGTGCTTGAGAGCCTCAGACCCTACTTGGAAGACCCTGCATTCCCCAAAGTGGGGCAAAACCTAAAATACGATATGAGTGTGTTGGCCCAACATGGCATCACACTGCGCGGTATCGCTTTCGACACCATGCTTGAATCCTACGTTCTCGACTCCGTGGCCAGCCGCCACGATATGGACAGCTTAGCGCTCAACTATTTGGGCGAAGAGACAATCAAATTTGCCGATGTGGCCGGAAAAGGCGCTGCGCAGCTAACCTTCAATCAGGTTGCCCTTGAGCAGGCCGGGCCCTATGCCGCTGAAGACGCGGATATCACTCTGCGCTTGCATCAAACCCTGTGGCCCCGAGTAGCTGCTGAGCCGACACTTAAAAAAGTCTTCGAAGAAATTGAATTGCCTCTAGTACCAGTCCTGTCTCGCATTGAGCGCACCGGTGCGCTGGTGGATGACACCCTGTTATTTCAGCAGAGTCAGGAACTCTCAGCACGACTGGGTGAACTGGAAACCGAAGCCTGGGAATTGGCAGGGCAGCAATTTAATCTCGCCTCACCCAAGCAGCTAGGTGAAATACTTTTCGAAAAACTGCAGATCCCGGTGTTAAAGAAAACCGCCAAGGGCGCGCCTTCAACCAAAGAAGAAGTGCTGCAAGAACTGGCATTGGATTATCCACTGCCCAAGGTGCTGTTAGAGCACCGCGGTCTGGCGAAATTAAAATCCACCTACACCGATAAGCTGCCCACCATGATCAACTCGGTCACCGGGCGCATTCACACCTCCTATCATCAGTCGGGAACTGCAACTGGCAGACTTTCCTCATCGGATCCCAATCTACAAAATATTCCCATCCGCAGCGCCGAGGGCCGCCGCGTGCGTCAGGCTTTTATTGCTGCTCCCGGCTGCAAGCTAGTGGCGGCGGATTACTCTCAGATCGAGCTGCGGATTATGGCGCACCTATCCGAAGACCCCAGTTTATTGGCGGCCTTTGGCGCAGGTCAGGATATTCACCGAGCCACCGCCGCGGAAGTCTTTGGCGTAGATGCCGACGAAGTGACCATCGACCAGCGCCGTAGCGCCAAGGCGATTAACTTTGGTCTGATTTATGGCATGTCGGCCTTTGGTCTGGCCCGTCAGCTGAATATCAACCGCAAGCAGGCGGCGGAATATATAGAGCTCTACTTCACCCGTTATCCCGGTGTGCAAAGCTATATGAACAATATTCGCCACACTGCGGCGGAAAATGGCTTTGTCGAAACCGTTTTCGGCCGTCGACTCTATCTGCCGGAAATCAATGCCAGCAACGGCATGCGCCGTCAGGCCGCCGAGCGCACCGCGATCAATGCGCCGATGCAGGGCACCGCCGCGGATATTATTAAGCTGGCGATGATCAATGTGCATAATTGGCTGGAAAACAGCGACTTAACCAGCAAGATTATTATGCAGGTTCACGATGAATTGGTACTGGAAGTTCCAGAGTCGGAGATGGATGAGGTGAAAAAAGGCCTCAACGACCTTATGGAGAACGCCGCTGAGTTGTTAGTCCCGCTAGTGGTTGATATAGGTGTGGGAGACAATTGGGATGAGGCACACTAGTCATTGCCAGCGGACTGGGAGCTCAAAAGGGCGGGTGAAAGCCACGCTTGCCTGCAAGTTTTAAAATATTTTCACTTTATTTGAATTATTTGTGAACTATTTCGTTTTAGCTTGTCTTATTTAGGGCAAGACATGATTGCTTACTCTCCCCCAACCTAAGCAACTGCAACGCTGAAACTCCCAAGCAAAGCAACGCAGACCCCGGTTCAACTTTGAGCCGGGTTTTTTTTGTCTGCAGTTTTTACTCTTTTTTACGAGAAGCTCGGCTCGGGAACTCGATGAAAGGGTTATCTATAGTGTGGCGGGATCAACAAAGTCTGAGTTCATCCAGTGCGCCAGCACCGACTCCAGTTCTGGCAGTCCTAACTTCTTTAGAGAAGAAAAAGTCTGCACACTCAATAGGGTGCAACCGGGATCCATATTGCGCAGATGTCGTTCGACCATTAACAGGGCACTCTGCCCAGGGCCGCGCTTTAACTTATCTGACTTGGTCAGCAAAATATGCACAGGCAAGCCCGCTTGGGCAGCCCAGTTGAGCATCTGCAGATCGAACTCCTGCAGCGGGTGGCGAATATCCATCAGCAGCACCAAGCCAGCAAGACTTTGACGCACCTGGAGGTATTCAGCCAGGTCTCTATCCCACTCGCGCTTCATCTCTATCGGCACTTTGGCATAGCCATATCCGGGAAGATCCACCAGACGCTTATCATTGCCTAGATCAAAAAAGTTGATCAGCTGTGTTCGTCCCGGTGTTTTACTGGTTCGGGCCAAGCCGCGGATACGCGTAAGCGTATTAATGGCACTGGATTTACCGGCATTTGAACGTCCAGCAAAGGCCACTTCACAGCCACTGTCTTCAGGGCATTGCTTGATTGAGGGGGCGCTGGTTAAAAATGTAATGCGCTGATAATCGATATGATTTGAATCCATGGATAAAGGGTCACTATCTGGCTGTAAGAGTTGGCGCATATTGGTATATAATGCGCCGGCTTTAGCCGACATGGCTAGGGTACAGAAAAAAGTAGTTGCGCGAACGCAACCTATTCTAGCCGATTGCACGAGTTGATTAACCATGAAAAAAAGCTTTTTAACGATTATTTGTCTGGTAGCTACATTCGCAGCTACTCATGTTTTGGCATCTGGCGATGCTGCAGCAGGAAAAAACAAGGTAGCAATGTGCGCTGGTTGCCACGCAGGCGACGGCAACAGCATGGTTTCTGCTTTCCCTAAGCTGGCTGGTTTGGGCGAAAAATATCTCTACCGTCAACTTCAGGACATCCAATCTGGCGAGCGCGTGATTGTTGAGATGACCGGTTTACTCGACGACAACTCTGATCAAGACTTGCAAGATATGGCTGCTTATTACGACAGCCAGCAGCGCAGCATTGCTGGCGCGCAAGAAATCACCATGATCGGCTACAGCGATCCTGCTGAAGCTCTAGCGCTCGGCGAAGACTTGTATCGTGCCGGTAACATCAAGACTGGTGTGCCTTCTTGCGCCGGTTGTCATTCGCCAGCAGGAACAGGCAACGGCCCCGCGGGTTATCCTGGACTTGGTGGTCAGCATGCAGACTATATTGCTAGCCAGTTACTTAAGTACCAAAGCGGCGAGCGCGCCAGCGGTGCCAACGCCAAGATTATGCAGGGCGTTGCTGAGCGACTGAGTAATAAAGAAATCAAAGCGGTAGCCAACTATATCTCCGGGCTTAATTGATTTTTAAATAGGGCTGCGTTCCTTGAGTGATCGCAGTCTGTTTAGCTTGGGCAAATATCTAAATATCTAAATAGTTTTACAGGAGTTTCTTATGTTGCGACGTATTTCCAGTTATGTTTTTTTACTGCTTCTACTGCCTGTTTCATTGGGCTGTGCAGCTGAAGACAGCGCATTTAAAGCTGGTGTTGACTACGAAGTGTTGCCCCAAGCTGTAAGAACAGCGAACCCAGCGAAGATTGAAGTCAATGAAGTCTTTGCTTACAGCTGCGGTCACTGCTTTAACTTTGAGGCGGTACTCGAGCCCTGGGTTGAGACATTGGCAGCTGATGTTGATATGCAGCGCACGCCAGCAGTTTGGCAGCCGGCCATGGAACTCTATGCTCGCGCTTACTATAGCGCCAGCATGTTGAAGGTCCTGGATCAGGTGCATATGCCTATTTTTGAAGCCATTCATGTTAAACGCGAAGCGATTCGCTCAGAGCAAGATCTGACCAAGTTTTTTGTCGCCGCCGGTGTTAGTGCGGAGAAATTTACTCAGGTCTACAACTCCTTTGGCATGAGCAGCATGGTTAACCAAGCCAAAGCTCGGATGCGCGGTTATCGCACTCAGGGAACCCCAGAAATGGTTGTTAATGGCAAATACAGAGTCAGTTCCAGAATGTCTGGAGGCTTTGAAGGCATGATCAAGGTTGCTGACTACCTGATTGCCAAGGAACGTGCCGCCGCCCAGTAGAGGCGTCTGCAGTTCTGAAGGCAGACAATTGATCTGGCCTTAATAGGTCAGATCAATAATCACAATGAGCTACAGCACTTTATAGGGCCCCATGCTGCAACTACAATCTACAGCTAAATCCGTCGCCCTTTCACCAACTCTGATAATCTGAAGAAGTCATCACATTCCATGAAGCCACTTAATAAACCTGCTAATCCCAACTTCTCATCTGGCCCCTGCTCTAAGCGTCCGGGTTATGACCTCAACAATCTTGATGTAGATACTCTGGGCCGTTCACATCGCTCCAATGTCGGCAAGCTTGCACTGGGTCGTGCCTGTACTGATACAGCAGAGATTCTCGGTTTGCCCGAGGGCTACAGAGTAGGCGTAGTTCCAGCTTCAGATACTGGCGCCTTTGAGATGATCATGTGGTCCGTACTCGGCGCCCGCCCAGTAGATATCTTTTCCTGGGAATCCTTTGGCAGCGGTTGGCTGACAGATGCGACTAAGCAACTTAAATTAGATAACCTCCAGAGCTACACCGCAGACTACGGTCAGCTTCCGGATATGACTCAGGCCAACCCCGATCACGACACCGTGTTTACTTGGAATGGCACTACCGCTGGCGTCAAACTGCCGAACGCTGACTGGATCAGCGACGAGCGCACCGGTCTAACGATCTGTGACGCCACCTCCGCAGTTTTCGCCATGGAAATGCCTTGGGAAAAGCTCGATGTAGTCACCTACAGCTGGCAGAAAGTCCTCGGCGGCGAAGGCGGCCACGGCATGTTAATTCTTAGCCCGCGAGCAGTTGAACGCCTCGAGAGCTATACCCCGGCCTGGCCTCTGCCAAAGATTTTCCGCCTCACCAAAGGTGGCAAGTTGATTGAAGGCATCTTCCGCGGCGAAACTATTAATACCCCGTCGATGCTTTGCGTTGCCGACTATTTGGATGCCCTCGACTGGGTGCGTTCGATCGGTGGACTGCCTGCAGCTATTGCCAAGTCCAACGCCAACCTCGATGTGATCAAAGGCTTTGTTGAGAGCCGTCCTTGGGCCCATTTCTTGGCCCAGGAAGCGGATCAAATTTCCAACACCAGTGTCTGCTTAACCCTTGATCTCGAGCCAGATCAGGTTAAACAGATTGTTAAGTTGTTAGCCTCTGAGACTGTTGCCTACGATATAGGTGCTTACCGCGATGCACCGGCCGGCCTGCGTATCTGGTGTGGCGCTACAGTTGAAGCCGCCGACCTCGAAGCGTTGCTACCATGGCTCGATTGGGCCTATAGCGAAGTAAGTGCGTAATAAACAGGCAGGTAAACACTGCATGTGACTAAAAGACTAAAAACCGAGACTACAAAAATTATGTATAAAATTCGTACCTACAATGCCATTTCATCCAAAGGCCTGAGCCGCTTTCCTACCGACAGCTATCAGGTGTCCAGTGAAAGTACTGATGCAGACGGTATTTTGTTACGCAGTCAGAAACTGCACACTGAAGTCATGCCCGAGTCCGTGGTGGCTATTGCCCGCGCCGGTGCTGGTACGAATAATATTCCTGTGGCTGACTACACTGAAAAGGGCATTGTCGTTTTCAATACCCCGGGCGCCAATGCCAATGCGGTAAAAGAATTGATTGTCGCTGCACTGCTGATGGGCTCGCGGGATATCTACGGCGGCATGAACTATGTTCAGGGCCTCACCGAGATCACCGATTCAGGTGAGATGGGCAAGTTGCTGGAAAAAGAGAAAAAGAATTTTGCCGGTGGCGAAATTAAGGGCAAGACATTGGGTGTTGTTGGTCTTGGCGCCATAGGTTCTATGATTGGTAATCTGGCCCTAGAGTTGGGCATGAATGTTGTTGGCTACGATCCGGCGATTTCTGTCGAAGCTGCCTGGCAGTTGTCCAGTGATGTCGAGCGTATGGAAAACCTTGAGGCGCTACTGGCCTGTTCAGACTTTATTACCCTGCATGTCCCTGCAATCGCTGCCACCAAGCACCTGATTAACAGCAAGACTCTTTCTGGCATGAAGAGCACAGCAAAGATTCTTAACTTTGCCCGTGAAGAAATTGTCAGCAGCGCTGACATGGTTGCCGCCTTGGATGCTGGTGTGATCGCTGGTTATATCACTGACTTCCCCGCTCCTGAGTTGCTCGGTCGTGACGACGTATTGTTGATGCCACATATTGGCGCCAGCACTGAAGAAGCGGAAGAGAACTGTGCGGTAATGGCTGCGGATCAGCTGATGGACTTTCTTGAGAATGGCAACATCCTCAACTCGGTTAACTACCCGAAGATCAAAATGTCACGCAACGGTGGAACACGTATTACCTTCACCAACAAAAACGTGCCTAAGGTTCTCGGTAGCGTGCTTTCTGTATTGGCCGACGGCGAGATCAACATTGTCGATATGGTAAATAAGAGTCGCGATGAGATTGCTTACAATATTATCGACATCGAGGGTGACCTCAATGACAGCCTCAAAGCCCAGATCGTCGCAGTTGAAGGTGTGATTCACGTACGCGTTATCTAGCCACTTATTGTCTTAGTAGGTTCTCTGCTGAGGTGGCTCTCACGTCACCTCAGTGGAAAATAGTTTTCCCCGCACTGTGTTGCGATATTCCTTCGGGCTGTTGCCAGACCAGTGCTTAAAACGCGACGAAAACCAACTGGCATCGTTGTAGCCGCTGTACCCAGCAATCTCCAAAATCGTCAAATCTGTGTTCTTTAATAGATCACAGGCAAAGGTCATACGTACATCCATCAAATAATCCCCTGGCGTCTTGCCTGCCGCCGCGACGAAACGCCGATTAAAGGTTCGCGTACTCATACCAAATTGCGCCGCCAACTCGGGGACCGCCAACTGCTTGCTAAGATTATCCTGAACCCACATCTGCGCCTGAACAATGGTCTCGTCGCTATGGGTTGTCTGCTGATCACTGAGGCTTAGAGGCTCGGTTAAATTGCGAATCTCGTGGAAAAAATTTCGCTGTGCCTGACGCGCAATCACCCGACCAAAAATTCGTTCCACCTGATGCATGATCAACTCAGCCATAGCGTTAATACTTGCCGCGCAAAAAATATTTCCCGACTGAGTGGTGAAGTGCTGACGAGCCAGTTTGACCTTGGGATAGCTGCGCTGCAGTTGATCAAAATAGTGCCAGTGAGTGGTTGCCGACTTATCGTCGAGCAGCCCCGCCTCAGCTAAAAAGCAGACTCCCGTGCCCACGGCAGTAAAACTACTATTGTGCTGATGCTGTTCTTGCAGCCAGGGAATATAGGCACGATTTTTAAGCACCGCTGGACGTGGATTGCGCCACAGTGCCGGAATATGAATCAGGTCGCTGGTAAAGGCGTCGTCTATAGAGTGGGTCGGGTTGAGCTGGAAACCGGCAGAGGTTCGCACCGGCTTACCGTCAGTACTCACCCAGCGGATAGTCAGTTTAGTGTGGGGGCCCTTGCTGGCCCGCGCCATGGCCTGGGCAAACTGAAAGATCTCAGCCGCCAGAGTGGTGCTGGAGACGAGCATATTGTCACAGAGTAGAAGGCTTAGATTAAAGGTCATAGTGGAGGCAATATAGCATAATATGGCCTATATCTAATATCTTTTGGCTGATTTCTATCAGAAATCTCCGTCAGCCCTGCCACACTTGCGATCTCTTAATGGCCCAACTTCAAGGACGTTCCTATGCCTAATTCTCTTCCGGTTATTGTCGGATTCGGCGGCTACAGTGCTGCTGGACGAAGCTCCTCTCACCAGGCTTTTCGCCGCATGATTCTCGAATCCCTGCCAGCTGAAGAGCAGGTTAATACGGTTGTTGGTCTCGCCTGTTTAATGGCCCAGGTCACTAAAGAGGGAGAAGGCTATCGTGATCAGCAGGGCGTCGAGCTGAGCGCGGTGGAAGTGGATAAACAATTTCGTCAGCAGGTCCTCGATGGCACCTTGATTCGCAAGATTGAATCATTTGATCCGGCCAATATTCCAGGGCATAAAAAGATTACTCTCACCGATGGCCCAGATCAGACGGTTAAGTTCACCATGGTCAAGCGCGACCTCCCCAAGGTGCCGCCTCAGAGTTGGCAGATCCGCGATCTTGAAGATGGCAATGTGGAGATCACGGCAACGGGGTCGAGCCAGTATTTGGTTGAGTCTCCCTATGAGCTTATCGCCAAGGCTGCGGGACAATTGCCCAGCGGTTTTAATCCCTCCGACCATTATAATAGTCGCTTCCATCCGCGCAGCTTGCAGATGGCCCTGTTAGGGGCCAGCGACGCCGTCCATTCCATCGGAATTCCATGGGATAAGATAGCAGCATCAGTAGCACCAGACGAAGTGGGCGTTTACTCATCTAGCGTATTAAGCCAGATGACCGATGAGGGTTTCGGTGGTCTGTTGCAGGCGCGCCTGCGCGGCGGCCGCACCACGGCCAAGCAGGTACCTCTGGGTTTAAACTCGATGCCAGCAGACTTTGTGAATGCCTATGTGTTGGGCAGTGTCGGCCACACTGAAGCCATTACCGGTGCCTGCGCCAGTTTTCTCTATGTGCTCCAGGCGGCAGTGCGGGATATTCGCAGTGGTCGCCGTCGCGTGGCGATTTTGGGTAATGCCGAAGCCGCTGTTACCCCTGAGATATCAGAGGGCTTTGCCAATATGAGCGCCCTGGGCAGCGATGAAAACCTGTGCAAATTGGACGGCACCGAGACACCAGACTGGCGTCGAGCCAGCCGCCCCTTTGGCAATAATTGCGGCTTTACCTTATCGGAAGCGACTCAGTATATTGTGCTTATGGATGACGCTCTGGCTATAGAGCTGGGCGCTGATATCCATGGCGCCGTGCCAGAGGTGTTTATCAATGCTGACGGCGTTAAGAAGTCCATTTCAGCCCCAGGGGTTGGCAACTATATTTCCTTCTCCAAAGCGGTTGCTGCGGCAATTAATATTGTCGGTGAAGACAGCGTTAAAAAGCATAGCTTTGTCCATGCTCACGGATCTAGCACACCGGCTAACCGCACCACGGAATCCCATCTGATCGAGCAGGTGGCCAACGCCTTTGATATTTACGAGTGGCCAGTAACAGCGGCCAAGTCCTACGTCGGCCACTCCCTCTCTACAGCCAGTGGCGATCAGCTTGTCTCGGCCCTCGGCACCTTTAAGTACCAAATGATTCCGGGTATCAAAACTATTACCGAAGTCGCGCCGGACGTGGCTCAGGAGCGTTTGCGCTTTCCGCTGCAAGATATGGATGTCAGTGCTAACAAGATGGACGTGGCGTTTATTAACTCAAAAGGTTTTGGCGGCAACAATGCTACAGCTGTGCTGCTGTCGCCGGAAAAGGTTGAGCAGATGTTGGCAGTACGCTACGCCGACCAGTTTAATGAGTATCTGACGCAGCGGGATATTACCCGTGCCGCAGCAAAAGAGTACGCGACTCGCGCTGATGCTGCACAGCTGGACGTGATCTATCGTTTTGGTGAGCCTTTAATTGACGAGGCGGGTGTCACCATCAGCGCTAAGGGTGTGCATATTCCCGGTTTTGCTCGGGATGTTATCTTTGATCTTGAGAACCCTTGGCAAGATATGCAATAAAGCGACGCAGTCGTTCAAGTACAGCCGGATCCACTCTGCGTGCCTGATTAATCCAGCGTTCAGGGTCTGCCTCAGCGCCATCACGACTGGCGCTGTTGCTTTTACTCGCAGCTTCCCCCACTCCTTTGACCATGAGAGTTCCGCCATGCACGGCAATCAACGTTGCTGGCTGATCATTTTCACCGCGCCATAAGAGCGGTCCTCCAGAGGCACCGCTTCTGGCATCACAATCATGTAAAAGCAGTTTTTCACTGGCAAATTGAATTGAACCGTATTGCTTACAGTCGGCTGATTCGGTGAGGTGATTTTGGCTGCTGTTATAGCCCAGCAACGATAGCTTCCCCTTGTTTATAGCTTGCGGCACGCTCAATAGCAGGGCGGGCTGTTGCAGCGCTCGGCTCAGGGCTACAAAGACTATATCGTTTTCCGATTGAGCAATCTTATCTCTATTCAGTGGGTCGAAGCTATGCTCTGAAATGGTTCCAAAGGAAATGGCGCTTAAGCGTTTGTTTTTTGGAAGATAGCTGCAAGAAGCGTACTCTTTCCCGGATTTTACGTCGAATAGAATGTGGGCTGCGGTGACAATAATGGATTGATTGGCATCTGTGGAGGGGCTTTTAACATGAGTTGCTGTGCCTCTCAGCCCACCGTCGCAGATAACCGTACCAACGGCGGCCATTGCATTGGACTCCGGTAGACTCTGTTGCTCAAGACTCAGGACCAGACGCTGATCTTCAATACCATTTTCAGGATTGCCATCACCGAATATCGCAGCTTGAGCAAAGCTCGGCAAAAGCACGCTGAGCCCCAGCAGAGCGACGCCGCTAAACCGCTTCAGCCCATATCTCCCCAGAGTGACTGCATAATACTAATCGCTGCCAGCGGTGCGGTTTCGGTACGCATCACTCGAGGACCCAGAGTCAGAGCGGCAAAGCCCCTGTCCATGGCGCGACTGATTTCATTGTCACTTAGCCCACCCTCAGGTCCTACCAGTAAGCAGGCGTTCTCAGGGGGTTGATGCTGTGCCAGAGTTTTATCGCTGCGATGATGCAGTACCAGCTTGAGCTGTTCCGAATCCTCATGGCTCTGACCCAGCCATTGATCCAAAGTTAGTGCGTTATTTATGGTCGGCACTCTGTTGCGCTGACATTGCTCACAGGCACTGATCGATACCTGCTGCCAGTGGCGCAATTTCTTTTCCAGACGCTCGCCATTGAGCTTCACTTCAGTGCGTTCACTAAACAGCGGAGTGATTTCAGTCACTCCGAGCTCGGTGGCTTTTTGCACAATCCAATCCATGCGCTCACCGCGGGACACGGCAATCGCCAGATGCAGCTTCAGTGGCGACTCGCGATCGATCTCGCGACAGTCACCAATGCTCACATCCACCTGAGACTTGGCTGTGCTGGTCAATGTGGCGGAAAACTCTCCACCAAGACCATTAAACAGGGTAATTTCCTGACCCACAGACATGCGTAAGGCCGAGGACAGATGCCGCGCGGCGCTCCCCGTCAGGGCCAGGTTGGCGCCACTGCTGAGGGGCTGGTCAGTGAATATTCGAGGAATGCGCATGGTGACTAATTAGTTGTTATCCGAGAAGCCAAGATTGCGGCACAGGGTACCAGTAACTTGCCATTGGTTCATGGTGTAAAAATGCAGACCTGGCGCGCCGCCGTCGAGCAATTTCTGGCTCAGTTCGCTGACAATGTCTATGCCATAGCTAATCAGATCGTCCGTATTGTCGCTGCGCTCTTTGAGCTGCCAGCGCAACCAGCGGGGAATATCCGCGCCACAGCTATCGGAGAAACGCATCAGATTAGCGTAATTGGTCAGGGGCATAATGCCGGGGATAATCGGCTCGCCGATTCCCGCTTTGGCGCATTCGTCGACAAACTTGAAGTAGGCGTCGGCGCTGTAAAAGTACTGAGTGATCGCGCGGTTGGCACCGGCCTTAAACTTTTCACCGAGCCAGTAAACATCTTTGCTGTAGCTCTCGGCTTCCGGATGAATCTCAGGGTAGGCCGCCACATTAATATCAAAGTGATCGCCGGTGTGCTGGCGAATAAACGCCACTAGCTGATTGGCATGCACCAACTGCCCAGCACCGCCCATGCCCGAGGGCAGATCGCCGCGCAGGGCAACCAGATGTTTAACCCCAGAGGCCTTGTAGCTGTTGAGCAGCTCCAAGACTTCATTTTCCGAGTTGCCACCAAAGGAAATATGCGGCGCAACCCCAAAACCGTCGGCCTGAATTGCGGCGACTTGATCTGCAGTGGTGGCGCGAGTAGATCCGCCAGCACCATAGGTCACCGAGAAAAACTCAGGATTAAATTTTCCTAACTCCTGTCGGGTCATCGCCAGCTTGATTTTTCCCTGCTCGGTTTTCGGCGGGAAAAATTCAAAGCTGAGATCTACAGTATCTGTGTTCATCAAATGGGTCCTCTATGGCCATCAAATTCAAATTCGTCGATTAATACTTGTAACTATCGCCTTTAAATGGGCCTTCAATAGGTACATTAATATAGTCGGCCTGGGCCTGAGTCAATTTGGTGATTACACCACCAAAACCGCGCACCATATGGCCAGCAACCTCTTCGTCGAGATGCTTGGGCAATACTTCTACGCGCAACATTTTAGCCTTAGTGGCATCGTCCTGTGCGGCAAACTGCTTCTTGTACAGATCGATCTGGGCCAGCACCTGGTTGGCAAAAGAACCGTCCATAATACGGCTCGGGTGACCTGTAGCATTACCCAAATTAACCAGACGACCTTCGGCCAGCAGCAGCAGGTGATCATTGTTGGCGCGATCGCGGTAGACCTTGTGTACCTGAGGTTTGATCTCGTCCCACTCCCAGGTTTTACGCATAAAGGCAGTGTCGATTTCATTGTCGAAGTGACCGATATTACAGACCACACAGCCGCTCTTAAGGGCTGACAAAATATCTGAACCACAGACATTGAAGTTACCCGTGCTGGTAACCAGCAGATCGGTGTTGGCCAGCAGATGGGCGTTAACGCCTTTGCTGACATCGCCTTCGTTGTAAGTTGAAACCACTTCAAAACCATCGAGACAGGCCTGCATGGCACAGATTGGATCTGCTTCTGTCACCTTAACGATCATGCCTTCCTGACGCAGAGACTGGGCTGAACCCTTACCCACATCGCCGTAACCTACGACTATGGCTTTCTTGCCCGACAGTAGGTGATCTGTGCCGCGCTTGATGGCATCGTTAAGGCTGTGACGACAGCCGTACTTGTTGTCGCACTTAGACTTGGTTACCGAATCATTAACATTGATCGCTGGAATTTTTAACTCGCCAGTTTTCAGCATTTCATAGAGGCGGTGAACGCCGGTGGTGGTCTCTTCGGTAACACCGTGAACCGCTTCCAGAACCTGTGGATATTTTTGGTGTAACAGGCCAGTCAGATCGCCGCCATCGTCGAGAATCATGTTGGCATTCCAGGGCACGCCATCTTTTAAGACTTGCTGCTCCAGGCACCACTCATACTCTTCTTCAGTCTCACCTTTCCAGGCAAATACAGGCGTACCATTGGCCGCAACTGCTGCCGCAGCGTGATCCTGTGTGGAGAAGATATTGCAGGAGGTCCAGCGCACTTCGCCACCCAGTGCTTCGAGAGTTTCGATCAGCACAGCGGTTTGAATAGTCATATGGATACAGCCGAGGATTCGTGCTCCGGCAAGTGGTTGCTCGGCGCGGTACTTTTCGCGCAGGGCCATCAGTGCGGGCATTTCGGATTCGGCGATGGAGATTTCCTTCTTGCCCCAGTCGGCGAGGGAGATATCGGCGATTTTGTAATCGCTAAATTTGGCATCTGACATATGTTGTTTCCTGTTGATCAATATTTAAATTTGGGTTTGAGCGATTCAAGGCTTTTTATTTATAGAGCTCTTTATCTTAAGCACTGTTTTATCTAAAGCGCTGTTTATCTAAAGCGCTTTCTATCTATAAAGCTTTTTGTAAGTCGGCCACTTTGTCGGTTCTTTCCCAAGTAAAGTTTTCTAGCTCACGGCCAAAGTGGCCGTAAGAAGCTGTCTGTTGATAAATCGGTCGGCGCAGATCGAGCATCTCGATCAGGCCGCGAGGGCGCAGATCAAAGTTGTCCCTAATCAGAGTCACAATCTCTTCATCGGAGAGCTTGCCGGTGTCAAAAGTGTTGACGCTGATTGAGGTGGGCTCGGAGACACCAATGGCGTAAGAGACCTGAATCTCGCAGCGATCAGCCAGTCCGGCAGCAACAATATTTTTCGCTACATAGCGTCCGGCATAGGCAGCTGAACGATCCACCTTGGTGGGATCCTTGCCAGAGAATGCGCCGCCACCGTGGTGGGCCATGCCGCCGTAGGTGTCGACTATAATCTTCCGTCCTGTGAGTCCACAGTCACCCATGGGCCCGCCAATAATAAACTGGCCTGTAGGGTTAATATGATATTGGGTGCCAGCGTGGAGCCACTCTTCTGGCAGTACATGATTAATGATTTCTTCGCGCACCGCTTCCTGTAGATCGGCTAGGGCAATATTCGGCGAGTGCTGTGTGGAGAGCACTACAGCATCAATCGCCACCGGCTTGCCGTTCTCGTATCTCAGAGTGACTTGGCTCTTAGCGTCTGGACGCAACCACGGCAGCACACCATTCTTGCGCAGCTGGGCTTGACGCTCGACCAAACGGTGGGCGTAGTAGATCGGTGCTGGCATCAACACGGCAGTCTCATTGCTGGCATAACCAAACATCAGGCCCTGATCGCCAGCGCCAATATCTTTGTCTTGTGCTTCGTCGACGCCCTGAGCAATATCGCCAGACTGCTTGCCAATGGCATTGAGTACGGCGCAGGAGTTGCCATCAAAGCCCACGTCGGAACTGTCATAGCCGATGCCGGTAATCACATCGCGAACAATCTGCTCGAGATCCACATAGGTATCGGTGCGCACTTCCCCAGCAATAATCGTCATGCCAGTTTTGACCATAGTCTCTACTGCGACCCGGGAGTGGGGGTCGTCTTTTAAAATGGCATCCAGAACCGCATCAGAAATCTGGTCGGCCATTTTGTCTGGGTGGCCTTCAGAGACTGATTCTGAGGTGAAAATGTTGTAATTAGACATAAACTTTTCCGTTGTAATCTGTCTTGAAATTAATTGCTGTCGGGCAGTGGTTTAACAAACTGCCGCAGTTGAATTCGAAAGCCATTGCGCTGTGCCAAATAGAGACTGTTGCCCTCTATCAGCCCGGCACTCTGTGCCCAGCGGGCCAGTTCCTGAGGTTCCAGACCCAGCCAGAGATCACCGCAGGCCTTTTGTACCCATTCCTGATCGTGGGCGCAGAGGTCGGTGATCAAAAGTACGCCGCCGCCGTTTAGCAGCTGCGCACAGGCGCCGATAATATCGCCCGGCGTGGGGTTGTGGTGCAGTACCATATTCAGGGAAATGCAGTCAGTGCGCAGTCCTTCACTAATGGCCAAGCTGGTGTCGCCAAGTTTAAAGTCGATATTTTTCAGACCCTGGCTGGTAGCCCTGGTGCGGCACTGCTCAAGCATCTCCGCGGAGTTATCCAGTGCTGTAACCTGTTTAAATGTTGCCGATAACTTACCCAGAAATTGGCCGTAACCGGGGCCGATTTCCAATGCCGATTGGCGTGCTGCAATACTGCTGTCGAGAAAGCTTTCTACGCTCTCCCCATAATCTGACCAGCTGGCGATCAGATCCTGATTTTCTTCAAAGCGGGCCGCATTCTGATTAAAAAACGCCACCGATGCCGCTGAGCGCTCGGTATTAATCGATTCCAGTCGTGCGCGCAGGGCTGGATCTAAGGCGGCGTCGTCAATGGTTTGAAACAGCGCATGTTGCAGCGCCTGGAGGTCTGTATCCGGATGGCTTTCGTTGCGGCGATAAAAAATCGTTGTGCCTTCGCGACGGGTTGCCACCAGACCGGCATTGGCGAGAATTTTTAGGTGATGGCTCATGGCTGACTGGCGAATATCAAACACCTGGCAGAGTTCCAGCACACCGTAGGCATTTTGTTGCAGTACCTTTAAAACTTGCATGCGCAGAGGGTCGCCCGCCGCTTTACAGAGTGCTGTAATAGCCCCGGTATCTGTGGTTGATCTAGACTGGCTGTCAAAATGGCTAAGATTGTTCATGGGCGGGACTTTAGCATAGTGGTTTTACTATATCAAAATATTTTTATATAAGGTGGGAGCGGCACACCGCTTATTTCTCCGGCTACAGAGAAGCCTGTGAATAAACAGTAGGCATAGCGAATATCGGTTTACTGGTAACCCTGGGTAGGAGACAATGCGCGCCTAAAATTTGACTACCAGGAGTGATGATTCATGGCCTCACGTAGAGAGCTAGCAAATGCCGTTCGTGCCCTCAGTATGGATGCTGTTCAACAGGCTAATAGTGGCCATCCAGGTGCCCCAATGGGCATGGCAGATATTGCTGAAGTTCTCTGGAATGATTACCTGAGCCACAATCCATCGGATCCAACCTGGGTCAACCGAGACCGCTTTGTGCTCTCCAATGGCCACGGCTCAATGCTGCTCTACTCCCTGTTGCACCTCACAGGCTATGACTTGCCGATTGAGGAAATCAAAAATTTCCGTCAATTGCACTCCAAGACTCCTGGTCACCCTGAATACGGTTATGCTCCCGGCGTTGAAACCACTACCGGCCCTCTTGGCCAAGGTATCAGTAATGCCACGGGTATGGCGTTGGCTGAGAAAGTTCTCGCCGCGCAGTTCAACCGTCCAGGTCACAATATTGTCGACCACCAGACCTACACCTTTCTTGGTGATGGCTGTTTGATGGAAGGTATTTCCCACGAAGTTTGTTCACTGGCTGGCACCTTAAAGCTGGGCAAGTTAACTGCGTTTTACGATGACAATGGCATCTCCATTGACGGTGAAGTTGAGGGCTGGTTTAGCGACGACACACCAGCGCGCTTCGAAGCTTATGGCTGGCATGTGATTGCCAATGTCGACGGCCACGATAGCGACGCGATTAAAGCTGCCATCGAACAGGCCCATGCCGAGACTGGCAAGCCAACATTGATTTGCTGCAAAACCATTATTGGTTTTGGTTCCCCAAACAAGCAGGGTAAAGAAGATTGTCACGGTGCCGCACTGGGCGTCGACGAAGTGGCACTGACTCGCGAAGCTCTAGGCTGGACTCATGGTCCTTTCGAAATACCCGACGAGCACTATGCCGGTTGGGATGGCATTGCTAAAGGTACTGCTGCGCAGACTGCTTGGGCCGATCAGCTCGAAGAATACCGCGCTGAATTCCCTGAGTTGGCTGCTGAATTTGAGCGCCGCACCCGTGGTGATCTGCCAGAAGACTTTAATGCACAGGCTGATGCCTATATTCAGCAGTGCCAGGATAAGATGGAGAAAGTTGCCTCGCGCAAAGCTTCACAGAACTGCCTCAATACCTACGGCCCAATGTTGCCAGAACTACTTGGCGGTTCCGCCGATCTTGCCGGATCCAACCTGACTATCTGGTCTGGTTCCAAGGACATCAGCGGCGACAATGCTGACGGCAACTACATCTATTACGGGGTGCGTGAATTTGGTATGAGCGCAATGATGAACGGCATCGCCCTCCACGGCGGTTTCGTCAACTACGGCGCCACCTTCCTGATGTTTATGGAATATGCCCGCAACGCAGTGCGTATGTCAGCGCTGATGGGTATTCAAAGCATCTTTGTTTACACTCACGATTCAATCGGTCTCGGTGAAGATGGCCCCACGCACCAGCCAGTCGAGCAGCTCAGTGCCTTACGCTCTACCCCTAACCTGCACACCTGGCGTCCCTGTGACACTGTGGAATCTGCAGTCTGCTGGAAGAGCGCAATTGTCCGTCGCGACGGACCCAGCGCCCTGGTATTTAGTCGTCAAGGTCTGGCACCTATGCCACGCAGCACCCAGCAAGTTGCTGATATCGAACGCGGTGGTTATATCCTTCGCGATTGCGACGCGCCTCAGGCAGTTGTTATTGCGACAGGTTCAGAAGTTGAGCTGGCCATGGTTGCCGCTGAGCAGTTAGCGGAGCAGGGCACTCAGGTCCGTGTTGTCTCTATGCCCTGTGCCGAAATCTTCTCTGCTCAGGACGCTGCCTATCGCGAAGCGGTCTTGCCAGCAGCACTGAGAGCTCGTGTTGCGGTTGAAGCCTTGCACGCTGATTACTGGTACAAGTTTGTCGGTCTCGACGGTCGCGTTGTCGGCATGACCAGCTTCGGTGAGTCTGCCCCCGGCGGCGCACTGATGAAAGAGTTTGGTTTCACTGTTGAAAATGTGGTGGCCAATATTGTTGAGGCCATTGGCTAGTGATACGCATAGCCATAAATGGCTATGGCCGTATCGGCCGCTCGGTGTTGCGCGCGCTCTATGAATCAGAGGCGCGCAACAGCGTGCAAGTAGTCGCGATAAATGAACTCGCTGACAGCAAAACCATCGCCCACCTGACTCGCTATGACTCCACCCATGGACGGTTTTCTGGCACGGTTTCAGTGGACGATAGTCAGATGATCGTTAATGGCGACAGCATTGCCATTATTCACCAGCCACACATCGATCAACTGCCCTGGGCAGAGCTCAAGGTCGATGTAGTACTGGAATGCAGTGGTACCTTCTCCGATCGCGAAACTGCCGAGCAACATATCACCAGCGGCGCCAAGCGCGTGCTGTTTTCCCAGCCAGCTGAACCCACAGTTGATGCCACTATTGTCTATGGCATCAATCAGGATAGTCTCAGCGGCGACGAAACCATTATCTCCAGCGCCTCCTGCTCCACCAACTGTGTGGTACCAGTGATCAAAGTGCTCAATGATCAGTTCGGTATCGAAGCCGGTGTGATTACCACCATTCATTCGGCGATGAACGACCAGCCCGTAATCGACGCCTATCACGACACCGATTTACGCAAAACCCGCGCCGCCATGCAGTCGATTATTCCTGTGGATACTGGCTTGGCCCTGGGTATAGATCGTCTGTTACCCGAGCTGACTGGCCGCTTCCAGGCCCAGGCCATGCGCGTGCCCACGGTCAATGTTTCAGCCATCGACCTGTCGGTGTTGCTCAGCAGCAAAGTAGATACCAAGATGATTAATGCCGCTCTCCATCAGGCATCACTGGGTGCATTGAGTGGCGTGCTCGGTTACACCGAAGAGCCGTTAGCTTCCTGTGATTTCAATCATGACCCGCGCAGCGGCATAGTCGATGCAAGCCAGACCCGAGTTAGCCAAGAGAAACTGGTGAAAGTGTTGATCTGGTTCGATAACGAATGGGGCTATGCCAATAGAATGATCGATACCTTGCTGCACTGGTGTGCAGTGCAGCAACAAGACTAATACTCTGACCAAAAATAAAACCTAAGGACTGATATGACCGTCAAGTTAATGACCGAGCTGGATCTAGCCAGTAAGCGTGTACTGATTCGTGAAGACCTTAACGTTCCGATCAAGAACGGCCAGGTCACCAGTGATGCTCGCATCAAAGCGGCACTGCCCACTATCCAGCAGGCTGTTGCAGCCGGCGCCAAAGTGATTTTGATGTCCCACCTAGGTCGACCCACTGAAGGCGAGTACAACACTGACTTCAGCATGGAGCCCGTTGCCAAACATCTAAGCAGCCTGCTCGGCCAACCAGTAAGACTCGAGCAGAGCTGGACCAGCGGCATCAAAATGAACGATGGCGATATCGTTATCCTCGAAAATGTACGCTTTAATCCCGGCGAGAAAAAGAACGATGACACTCTCGCCAAAGCCTATGCCAGGCTCTGCGATATTTTTGTGATGGACGCCTTTGGTACTGCTCACCGGGCTCAGGCCTCGACTCATGGCGTGGCTAAATATGCCCCCATCGCCTGTGCCGGACCACTCTTAGCAAAAGAATTAGACGCTCTAGAAAAAGCTCTGGCAGCCCCCACTCCTCCGGTTGCGGCAATTGTTGGTGGCTCCAAAGTCTCGACCAAATTAATGGTTCTCGAAACCCTCTCCGAGAGAGTGGATCAGTTGATTGTTGGGGGTGGCATAGCCAATACCTTCTTGGCCGCGGCCGGCAAGCCGGTAGGCAAGTCTCTCGTCGAGTTAGACCTTATTCCCGCTGCCCAAGCGCTGATGAAAAAAGTAAACATTCCACTGCCCACAGATGTAGTAGTTGGCAAAGCCTTTTCAGAAACCGCCGAAGCTACAGTCAAGTCTGTCGATGATGTTGAAGACGACGACATGATATTCGATATAGGCCCGGAATCCTCCGCTAAACTAGCTGAACTGTTACAGTTGATGGGCACCATTATTTGGAACGGCCCGGTAGGCGTATTTGAGTTTGATCAATTTGGTGAGGGTACTAAAAGCCTGTCTTTAGCCATTGCAAAAAGCCCGGCATTTTCAATCGCTGGAGGTGGAGATACACTAGCTGCAGTAGATAAATATGATATTGCCGACCAAGTCTCCTATATTTCAACTGGCGGTGGCGCATTTCTAGAATATGTCGAAGGCAAAGAACTCCCGGCTGTAACCATTCTTGAGCAGCGCGCCAAAGACTAAAGTGATTGATAAGAAGTACCACTGAAGGCAGTAGTAATTAGACGAATAGAAAAGTAATAAAAAACTCAACAAGAAGCGCGACACAGAATTTATAAAGGACTTATAAAGGAAGAGCACTATGGCACTAATCTCATTAAGACAGTTGTTGGACCACGCCGCCGAGCAGGATTACGGCGTACCCGCATTTAATGTCAACAACCTCGAGCAGATGCGCGCCATTATGCTCGCCGCAGATCAAACCGGCAGCCCGGTGATTGTTCAGGCCTCAGCCGGAGCCCGCAAATATGCCGGCGCTCCGTTCCTGCGCCACCTGATTCTCGCCGCCATCGAAGAGTGGCCGCATATCCCTGTGTGCATGCACCAGGATCATGGCACCAGCCCGGCCATCTGCCAGCGCTCGATCCAGCAGGGCTTCAGCTCGGTAATGATGGACGGCTCCCTGGAAGACGATGGTAAAACCCCATCCAGCTACGAATACAATGTTGATGTTACCCGCCGTACCGTCGACATGGCTCACGCCTGTGGCGTTTCGGTAGAGGGTGAGTTGGGTTGCCTAGGTTCACTGGAAACCGGTGAAGCCGGTGAAGAGGACGGTTCTGGAGCAGAGGGTAAGCTGACTCTCGAACAGATGCTCACCGACCCAGAAGAAGCCGCCGACTTTGTTGCTAAAACCGGCGTCGACGCGCTGGCCATTGCCTGCGGCACCTCACACGGCGCCTACAAATTTAGCCGCCCGCCCACAGGTGACATTCTCGCCATCGACCGCATCAAAGAGATTCACCGACGGATTCCCGGCACTCATTTGGTGATGCACGGTTCATCTTCGGTACCTCAGGAGTGGTTGCAAATTATCAATCAGTACGGCGGCGAGATTCCTGAAACCTACGGTGTTCCAGTGGAGCAAATCTGCGAAGGCATAAAACACGGTGTGCGCAAAATCAATATAGACACCGACCTGCGCCTTGCCTCAACGGGTGCCGTGCGTCGTTTCTTGGCGGAGAATCCATCCGCCTTTGATCCCCGCTCTTTTCTTAAAGAAACCACCATCGCAATGAAAGATATTGCAGCGGCACGTTTCGAAGCCTTTGGCACTGCAGGCAACGCCTCGAAGATCAAGGTGTTGAGCTTGGATGCTATGACTGAGCGCTATATGAGTGGCGAGTTGGATGCACAAATTAACTGATAAGCATTAAAGCAAATGAGTTAATTAAAAAGGGCGCTTCGGCGCTCTTTTTTGTGCCCGAAAGATTGTCTCTTAAATAATCCCACAAGTGGTCTACATTTAATGTCACTGCAAAGGGTTTTACTGTGGTGAGAGGTGCCGTGGGTCTAAAATTGGTCTTCGTGGGCTCTGCGGTTGCCAGCGACGATAAATTCGAGGTCTTGGAAATTGGTGCAATTTTGCTCTCAGTCTCGGCAGTAGTTTCCTGTTTGCTTTGGAAAACCCGAGTTTCGGTGACCCGGGGGAAAAGTATTACGACAGATCAGATCCTTAATAAGAACTCTCAGGTAACCCCTGATTCATAAACAGCGATGGAGCTATCATAGTGGAGCTTTCAACTTACATTTCATTTCTTATTATTTCTTCGGTTCTTATTGTGGTGCCTGGCCCCAATGTACTGCTGATTGTAACCACTGCTTTGGTTAAAGGGCGTCGCAGAGGCGTTCAAACTATTGCCGGAACTCTGGTGGCCATCTCATTACAGTTGCTGATTGCAGCCAAAGGTACAGTATGGCTTGCGGAAAGCTTGTCCGAATTCTTTCAGGTATTTAAATGGATTGGGGCGGGTTATCTCACTTATGTCGGTGTGAGTCAGTTACGTGCTGCAATCAACCCGGACAAATTATTGGCTCAAGAGATTAGTAGTTACGGTACTTTTGCGCGTGGCTTTTTTGTTGGTATAACCAACCCAAAAACCATTTTGTTTTTTGGTGCATTCTTGCCTCAGTTCACCTCGGCGAATCAACCTATTGAACCGCAGCTCCTTTTGCTGTCTGTTTCGTTCTTAGTTTTGGCGCTATTTTTTGATAGTGTCTACCTGCTAATCGCGAGCGTAATGAGTAGGTTATCAAGCACAGCCTATTTTCGACGCTGGACGGAGGCTGTTGGAGGTACTATCTTCGTTGGCTCTGGACTAGGTCTAGCGCTCTCCCGTAGCTAAGTTATCTAAATATCATCCTCTAAAGGCTTAATACTGTTCTCGCTGTAGGCTTTTATCACGGTATAATCTTCTCCAAGAGCTGCACCGCAGCGCCTCAATATTTTTCACAGGGTTTGTTATGTCAGAATTTTCCAATGTTAGCGTCAGCCTAGAAGCCAATGTCTATTTCGATGGTCAGGTCACCAGCCGCGCTATAGTACTAGCCGATGGTACCCAGAAAACCCTTGGTGTGATGTTGCCTGGTGAATATGAATTCGGCACCGAGCTCCGCGAGTTGATGGAAATTACTTCGGGTCAGTTGGATGTTCTGCTGCCTGGTGCTACAGAATGGCAGGCTTTCACTGGTGGCAGCGAATTTGGCGTTCCCGCGGCGGCGAAGTTTTCCGTTAGAGTGCAGCAGGTTACTAACTATGTCTGTTCATACTTTGCCTAGGGCAAAAGCACAATCACTGAGTATCTCATTACCGTGACTAAAGCCTCTCAACCTAAAGATCAGCAACCGAATAATCCACTGCACGGGCTTACCCTTGAGGCAGTGGTGACTCAGTTGGTTGAGAGCTATGGTTTTCCCTACCTGGCTGAGAGAGTCAAGATCAACTGCTTTAAGAGCGACCCCTCAATAAAGTCGAGCCTCAAGTTTTTGCGCAGGACCCTCTGGGCCCGCGAGCAGGTGGAGAAACTCTATGTGGCCAAGTTTATCAAGGCGCAGGGTAAGTCTGTGGGCACCCCGCCTAAGGCTCGGCCCAAGCCTGCAAAAACTGGGGCTAAGCCAGTCACGGCACAAGCTGGCACTAAAATCACTCTATCTATGCCTGTAATCGCTTCGCCTTCGCCTGTGGCCGTCAAGCCTAAGCCAGCAGCACACAATCTAGTCAGCAAGCCAGAAGCCAAGCCAAATCCCTGGGCCTCTGGTGCCTACAAAAAGTCGTAAATATCACTATCTGCCCCTAGGGATGTTTGTGCCCGATATTTGAAGCTCGCAAGTCATTATCACAGCACTCTTTCTGTCACTTTTCTAAAGCCTAGCCACCAAACTCTCCCCCAGACAACTAACCAATCTCAGTCAAATTAGACTGTTTTTTCGATTAGTGGCTGATGGGTTTGTGTCAGCGCGCGGGAATACTAAGAGAGAGTTCTTTTCGCGCGTGGTCTCGGCGCAAGGGTTTACGGATAAGCCTCGACTTAGACCCTGCAGTACTTTTATGGGGCAATAAAAATAAGGAAGTTACTATGCCCAAAACCCTCATTGGCAGGTTGTTCTCAATCGTCACTGTCAGTTTGATCTGTATTACTGCCACCTATGCCGACTCAGGTACCTCCATCCCAGCACCGACTATTCCAACTCCTTCGGCCTGGGACAATCAAAGTGGTTCAACTCTAACGATTAGCTCTATTAGTAGCTCCGGCCTGATTACCGGCACCTATACCAATCGCGAATCTGGCTATGGCTGTCAAAATATTGCCTATCCAGTAACTGGTTGGGCCTATGGGACGGCGATTACTTTTAATACCATTTGGCAGAATGCCTCAGAATCCTGCAATTCGATTACAGCTTGGACAGGGTTTTTATATCAAGGAAAAATGAGCACTCTATGGAGCTTAACGATTAATGGTTCTTCTAGCACGGCACAAATTATTCGAGGCAATGATACGTTTAAACAGGTTAAAAAACGGGTCAATAAATTGTTAATTTTGGAGAAATAAAATAATAAATCTAATGGCCGGGATTACTCAAAAGTAGTCCCGTTGCCTTTGGTAAGGAGCAGTACAAAATGGACTTAGATAATTCAAAAAATATTAGTAATAAAATTAAAAAATCCACTATTACCATTGCAATTATCACTCATATTATCTTGGCCATACTTACCTTTGGTGTCTCATTCGCACTATCGGTAATAACTGGTCTGGTTACCTTAGTGCTACTAAAAAAAGATATAAATGACGCAAAGTCGAGAAATAATAGTTTTAACAAAAATCATCCCTTTGATTACTTTGGTCAGACATTTGGCAGCTTTCAGCATGTTTTCTATCACCCCTACAGTATCGATAAAGATATCACTAGTGCGATTTCAGAGGCGCTAAAAGATAAGACACCTATAACCTGCGTGAAAACAGTTTCCATAATCGACACAGATTCAGATTTAAAAAATTGTGAGCAGCGCAGTTTTATTAAAGCGGAATCCGATCCAACCTCACGGGGAACCTCGGTGACTCTGTTACTAAACCACTCGAACTTTGGCTCCATGCGCGCTGTGGAATGGCGAGTGTTAGCCGGCGGTTATTTAGATAAAAATTCCAAATTTAATCTGATTGCCTATTCCCTGTTCAGCATAATGTTTTGGATTGGCCCCTACCTGATCCATGGCCGCGATCTCCTGAGTAGAGTAAGAACTATTTACCCCAGCGCCTACAATAATATGGATATTGAAACCCAGGTGCGCTGTCTTCACGAAGTGGTTTTTGATGGGATGATCGCGGAGTTAGATAAAAATGGCATTGACTCAGGACCATTAAAATTACAAAAAATGCAGGTCATGAGTATCAGCATCTTTGCTGGCAAAGTGAATATGGCCAGTGGCATTCGTGGCGCTATAAAAAAAGTGGCAACCACGGCCAGGGGTGCTGATGTATGAGTGACTCATATATAGCAGTTCCGACAGAAGCTGTTAAAGCAGTGGAGTTCGAGCGCTTTACCCAATCGATCAGCAATATTGCCGCTTACAATAATATTAATTTCGCTGACTTTAAGGCTCTGCAGTTTGAAGTGGCGGAGCTGTTCAAAAAACCGGAGCAAACCAGGAATATGAATAGGGTTTATTTTCTAGAGAAAAAATATAGCTGGGCTCAAAGGCCAGTAGCGATTTTATTTGCTACTGTTATTGGAGAGACATAACCAAGGAGGCCCTATGCCCCAGCGCGCAACAACCGATGCAGAGATTGAAGCTTGTTTTGAAGTAATGGCGGAGCTAAGAGGCCATTTAAAGAAGGATGAGTTTTTGTCTACTGTGCGGAATATGGAAGCTGAAGGGTTCCGCCTAATTTATATAGCGACGGACAAGATAGCGACGGACAATAAAGTTGTAGCTGCAGCGGGTTACCGTATCTGCAGTAACCTATTTATGGGTAAGCATCTCTATGTTGATGATCTGGTTACTGCCAGTGCTAATAGATCTTCAGGCTATGGCAAACGAATGATTGAGTGGTTACGTGACGAAGCCAAGGGGAGCGGCTGTAAATTCTTTCATCTGGACTCTGGCATTCAACGTGGCAGAGCCCATAAGTTTTACTTTCAGGAAGGTTTTACCATAGCCAGTTATCACTTTAGTGAGGAGTTGTAGTCATGATCACGCCCTATGTATTGGTGTTGCTTAATATCATTTCAATTGTCATCTGTTATCAGATTGCTAAAAGCCGCGGTGGCAACCCGCGCTTCTGGGGCGGGCTGGCTGTTTTTTTTGGCCCCTTTGCCATCCCTTTTGTATTTTTTTGCAAAGCAAAATCTGAGGGTCAATGATGAAATGTTCGGTTTACATAGCGACAAGTGCCGACGGTTTTATTGCAACGCCCGATGGTGCGGTTGATTGGCTCCATACGACGGGTAACTTGGACGCTGATATGGGCTCTGAGGATATGGGATGGCAATATTTTATTGAGTCTGTAGATTGCATGGTGATGGGACGCAAGTGCATGGACGTTATAGGCTGTATGAACCTTACGCCTGAGCAATGGCCTTACGGTGACATGCTTATTGTGGTTTTGAGCCGCACAGTGAGGACCGCGCCAGCAAGTTTTCACAGCGAGACTGAAATTTACTCTGGTGATATTCAGTCATTAATTAAAGACTTAAGTAGCAGGGGCTTCAAACACGTATATGTTGATGGCGGCGCAACGATTACATCGTTTCTTGAACTGGGGCTTATTAATCAGATGACCATTACACAGGCCCCTGTGCTTTTAGGTGAGGGGATCCCACTTTTTGGCAAGCTTGAGAGGCACGTCAAATTAGAAAATCCGGAGGTGATGGCGTTTCCGAACGATATGATTCAGGTTAAATACACTGTTAGTTCATGATGACTATAGATCTTGTTCCCATATTGGACTCAAGGTTTAACGGATAAGGTGGATAGTAGACGCTTACAGAAACAAAAAAGCCCGCGCCTAACCTTTCAGTTAAGCGCGGGCTTTTTTTGAAAAACGTCTCTACAGTCCGAAGGACGCTTTGAACATAAAGAAGAACATAATCGAGAGTCCGGCGCCCGCTGGTAGAGTCACCAGCCAAGAGAGGAAGATCGATCCGACCATACGCAGATCGATTGCCCCTATACCTCGTGCCAGACCTACGCCTAGTACCGCACCCACCAATGTGTGTGTGGTGGAGATAGGCAGGCCCGTACCAGAGGCTATAACCACTGTAGCTGCCGCGCCCAGCTCGGCTGCAAAGCCACGACTAGGAGTCAGTTCGGTAATCTTGCGGCCGATGGTGCCCATTACTTTGTAGCCATAGGTGGCAAGACCCACAACAATACCGCTACCACCGAGCAACAATATCCACGGCGGCATTGACGTCTTAGCGGCAATATCGCCTCCCGAGGCAACAATGCTGACCACTGCAGCCAGAGGTCCAACAGCGTTGGCTACATCGTTAGAGCCATGAGCAAAGGCCATACTACAGGCGGTGAAGATCATTAATACGGCGAACACCCGCTCAACATTGGCAAAGCGATTGTTGGCTTCTAGGCTTAAATCCCGTTTTACTCTGGTGAGCAAATAGCTGCCGAGAATGGCTACCAGCACACCCACTACCGAGGCAATCATTGCGCTGTCGAGGAACGTGAGGGTCATGCCGTTATCTTTAAAGACGTGCTTGAGACCTTTTAGCAAGGTCACCATGGCAATCAAAAAGCCGACGAAAAACATGTAGATGGGGATGTAGCGCTTGGCTTTTTCGAAGGGGTCTTCCTGTAACAGGATCAAATGCTGAACGCTGCGGAACAATAAGAACGAGAGGGTACCAGCCATGATCGGCGACACCAGCCAGCTCATGACGATGGTGCCAACCTTGCCCCAGTGCACTGCATCCGGAGATACACCCACCGCGGCAAAACCGACAATGGCGCCGACAATGGAATGGGTTGTAGAGACAGGCCAGCCCTTAAAACTGGCGATGGCGAGCCAAGATCCAGCTGCTAGGAGGGCCGATAACATGCCAAACACTAAGTCTTCAGGTCGATCCTTGAAGATCGCCGAATCCACTATGCCTTTGCGGATGGTGGAGGTCACTTCGCCACCGGCCAGATAGGCACCGGCGAATTCAAATACCATGGCGATCATAATCGCCTGTTTAATGGTTAGGGCCTTGGAGCCCACCGAGGTACCCATGGCGTTCGCCACATCATTGGCACCCACACCCCAAGCCATAAAGAAGCCGCAGCAGGCCGCAAGTAGAATAAGGATGGTTCCATATTCAGTAAAAAATTCCATCGCACCGATTCCCGAGTTTGTGATCTTTTATATAGTGACTATTCTTTTATCGGTTATTTTGCGAGCAGCAATTCAACCTGATTGCCAATCATCTCGGCAGTGTCGGCTAATGCTCCTATTTGGTCAATAATGTTGTACATAAAAATTACATTGACCGGGGGCAAGTCGGCTTCCAGATTAAACAGTTTCTTACGCAGCTTGAGTTCTTTTTTGTCGACCTTTTGTTCCTGAGCGGCGAGTTCGCGAATCAGTTTCTGAACAAACTTCACTTCGGAGCCTGCAAAACCGGTCTCAAGCAGCTCGTCGAGCTCGTCGATAGCGCCATGAGCCTTTTCACAGGTTACGGTTGAAGAGTTAACGAAGCCGATGAAATCCCCATGCAGTGCTTTAGGCATAGCCATCTGACGGCCAAGGATAATGCCGCAGATATCTTTGGTGAGATTGGCAATATTGTCCTGCTGGGTGATGATACTTAATAGATCGCCTCTGGAGACGGGCATAAACAGGCTCTTTGGCATGTTCATGCGAAACTGTTTCTTGAGCTTGTCAGCGCTCTGCTCGTCGGCAGATATCTGGTCAAACACCTCAGCGGCGGTATCCCAGTCATCGGCAAAGGTCGCATTCAAAAAGTCTTCCAACTTACTAACACAGTTAATCACTTCTGCCATATGGTTCTGTATCGGCTTAATCGGAGACACACCGAAGATATTGGAGATTGAATTACTTAATGTCATTTGCGCTTCCTTTATGAAGTTTTTATGCCCGCAAGTTTATACTGCTTTGCTCAAGCTTGCCCATATTGTTCACTGTGGCCGAGCCAACGTCCGATAAGTGGATCCACGTTTTCGGCGTAATCCTGCAGAAGCTTGATGGCCATGCGCTTAACTTCTGGCAACAGATGGGCGTCGCGCTGTAAATCGGCGATCCGAAACTGCATGTCGCCAGTTTGGCGTGTGCCGAGAACTTCCCCTGGGCCGCGGATCTCAAGATCCTTTTCTGCAATTTTAAAGCCGTCGTTGGTCTCGCGCATAATCTTTAGCCGCGCTGCGCCATTGCCCGACAGCGGTGCGCTGTAAAGTAGCACACAGTGGCTACTTTGGCTGCCACGTCCCACTCGGCCGCGTAGCTGGTGTAATTGAGATAGACCCAAACGTTCGGAATTTTCGATAATCATCAGGCTGGCATTGGGCACATCCACCCCCACTTCAATAACAGTGGTCGCCACCAAGAGATTGATCTCACCGGCCTTAAAGGCCTGCATCATCTGGACTTTTTCTTTCGGTTTTAAACGACCGTGAATAAGGCCTACAGAGAGCTCTGAGAGCAGCAACTGCAGTTCCTGAGCCGTGGCCTCTGCGGCCTGCGCTTCGAGCACATCGGACTCTTCAATAAGGGTGCAGACCCAATAGGCCTGACGACCATCCTGACAGGAGGCGCGCACGCGCTCTATCACGTCGTTGCGGCGCAGTTCATTGAGCACTACGGTTTCTATAGGCTTGCGTCCTGGGGGTAGTTCGTCGATTACCGAGCAGTCCAGATCGGCATAGGCACTCATGGCCAATGTCCGGGGAATGGGTGTGGCTGTCATAATCAGCTGATGAGGTGTAGAGCCTTCCTCATCAATCTCCGGATTTATAACGGCGCCCTTCTTGCGTAGGGCCAAACGCTGATGCACGCCAAAGCGATGCTGTTCATCAATAATCGTCAGACCTAAATTATGAAATTCCACCGCCTCCTGAAACAGCGCATGGGTGCCGATAACAATTTGCGCGCTGCCGTCGGCAATCGCTGCCAGCTGCACCTCTCGAGCCTTGCCTTTTAACTTGCCGGTGAGCCAGGCGATACGTATACCCAGTGGTCTCAGCCAGGTCTCAAAGTTGACTCTATGCTGCTCGGCGAGAATCTCTGTGGGCGCCATCAATGCCGCCTGCATACCATTGGCCACCGCTTGCACTGCACCCAGCGCCGCAACCACTGTTTTACCTGAGCCCACATCTCCCTGGATCAGGCGCAGCATAGGTATGGGTTGGCTGATGTCGGCACTGATATCACTGACAACACGCTGTTGAGCGCCGGTGAGGGTAAAGGGCAGCTGGGCCAAAAAGCGATCAGAGGCAGCCTGATTGGGTAGTAGTGCCGGTGCTGCCTGATGCTGAATTTTTTGTCGCAGGCGCAGCAGGCTTAAATGGTGAGCAATTAACTCTTCGCTGGCCAAGCGCTGTTGCGCTGGGTGTTCCCCCTCTGCGAGCAGATTGATTGCAGTCCCCGGTGGCGGGTTATGCAATAGATGTAGGGCGTCGACCAAGGAGTAATTCGAGTGACTATTAGCCAGTTCTGCAGGCAGCCAGTCTTCAATGCTGTGTTGTTCCAGTAGCTTTAAGGCCTGACCACAGAGGTCGCGAATACGCTGCTGGGTGACACCCTCGGTGGCCGGATAAATCGGTGTCAGGGTTTCGGCTAGGGCCGGTGGCTGCGCCTGATTGAGCAGCTGATATTCCGGGTGATACATCTCCAGCCCAGATTTACCCCGGCGCACTTCGCCAAAGCAGCGCAACTTTGTGCCCGGCTGTAAACCTTGCTGCTGGGCTTGATTAAAGTGAAAAAAGCGCAGTGTCATCAGACCACTGTGATCCTGTACACGACAGACCAGGCTGCGACGGCGGCCAAAGACCACATCAGTGCCCCGGACTTCGCCTTCGATCACCACTTCGGTGAGCGGTTGCACACCACCGATGGCAGTAATTTTGGTGCGATCTATATAGCGCAGCGGCAGATGAAAAAGCAGATCTTGAACCGTATAGAGGCCGAGCTTTTGCAGTTTGGCAGCCAGCAGTGGGCCGACTCCGCGAAGCTTTTCGACGCCGATACTATGTAGTGAAAGGGAAGTCATTAGCTGAGTGTAATCCCGGCAAGGTTGCTGTCAACATTGGAGTGCTGGAAAAGCCCAATACTCAATTCACGTTAGAGTTTCACAACCGCTATACTGAGCGTCGATTGGTTGACCTTATCCGGTTCTGTAAGGGGCATTTAGCGACCTTTGAATTTGCACTGATGATAGCCAAAATACACCACATAGGAAACATCGATTGAAAATATTATTTGCCGGCTGTGGTGATATAGGCAGTCGCAGCGCATCCCGTCTAGCCGCTGATTTTGACTGCTTTGGTTTAAAGCGCAATCCACAGACCCTACCGGATTTTATCTCTCCTCTAGCTGGCAGCATGACCGATCTAGATCTTATGGTAGAGGTCTTAAATCAGGGCTTTGATATCTTGGTAGCCACTTTAACCCCAGGTGGATTTACCCCCGAGGCCTATCAGCGCGCCTATGTCGACAGCGCCAAAACACTGGCCAGCGCCATGACCCTGGCAACATCCGTACCCAAGCTAGTGATATGGGTTTCCAGTACCAGTGTCTATGGCAATTGCAACGGCGACTGGGTCGATGAGCAGTCCCCCACCACGGCACTAAGTTTTTCCGGCAAGTTACTACTTGAAGCTGAGCAACAGATCGAGGCCTTACCCTGCGCCACAGTGATCGTCAGATTTTCCGGCATCTATGGGCCGGGACGCACCCGCATGCTCGATCAAATTATTGCCGGTAAAGGTCGTCCGGCACAGCCCGAGCAATGGAGCAATCGTATTTACAGTGAGGACTGTGCAGGAGTTTTGGCGCACTTGGTTCGGGCTTTTGATGCAGGCAAAGAACTAGACAGCCTCTATATAGCGACTGACTGCGCGCCAGTGACCCAGCACGATTTACGTATTTGGCTGGCGGAGCAATTAGAGGTCGAACTGATTGATGAGATTGTTGAGCAAAAAGCCATTCGCCGCTGCAGCAACCAGCGGCTCTTAGACAGTGGCTATGAGTTTTTTTACCCCAGTTATAAAGAGGGCTATCAATCGTTGATTGACGCCCGACTTAAATAACTAAAATACCATCCATCTCAACCTGAGCACCCTTGGGCAATTCGCTGACACCAATGGCGGCACGGGCTGGATAAGGCTGCTGGAAATACTCGCCCATCACCTGATTGACGGCACCGAAGTTGCTCAGGTCGGTGAGGAAGATATTGAGCTTAACGATATTGCTCAGATCACCACCTGAGGCGGCGCAGACTTCGCTGAGGTTGTCGAACACCTGGCGGATCTGCACGCTGATATCGCCTTCCACCAGTTCCATGGTTTCAGGGATCAGAGGAATCTGCCCGGATAAGTACACAGTGTTATTGACCTTTACGGCCTGAGAATAGGTACCGATAGCGGCTGGGGCTTTGTCTGTATGAATTACGGCTTTATTGGTCACGATCGTCTCCGAAGGTTATTTAGATAGCTGTTTAAGTAGCTGTCAGTTTTTAACTCTGTAAATACGGCGAACCTGTTTTAGTCCCCGCGCCCGTCGCAGTATGTCTGCCAGATGGATGCGGTCGCGAACGGTGAGTACTACGTCCACTATACTGGTAAAAGCATCTTTTTCATCCACGCTGATATGCTCAATAGTGGCATCTGCCTCGGTCATCCGAGATGCCAGTGCGGCTATAAAGCCACGCTCTGGTGTGATCTCGACCTTCAGCTCCACTGGGAATTCTCCCTTGGGCTTGCTCGACCAGCTCAGAGTCATACACTTCTCTGGATTATTGCGAATTTCGGACAGATTACGGCAGGTCTCGAGGTGGATTACCAGCCCTTTACCCGGGGAAATATGACCGAGGATCGGGTCCCCTGGAATCGGGTGACAGCAGCGCGCATATTGCAGCAGCAAGCCGTCGGAGGCATCGATCATAATCGGCAGGGTCGACTTCTTGTTCTCTTCAACCGGCTTGCGCTTATTTTCTGGCACCAGCACATTGGCGACGGCAAAGGGCACGCGATTGCCGAGACCGATCTGCTGCAGAATATATTCAAAGGTCGAGGCGCCGGTATCTTTTAGCAGCCTTTTTATCTGTGATTTTTTGAGTTCTTTGTAGCCTGTGCCGAGACGACTCAGGGACTGGTCCAACAGGCGTTTGCCCAAATCTACAGACTCGTCATGCTGCTGATTCTTAAGGTAGTGGCGAATGGCGCTACGCGCTTTCGCGGTGACAACAAAGTTTAGCCAGTTGGGGTTTGGCTGGGCCTCTGCGGCGCTAATGATTTCTACCCGTTGTCCACTTTCCAGCTGCTCCGATAGCGGTGTTAGCTGACCGTCCACACGACAGGCAATACAGCTGTTGCCCAGTCCAGTGTGCACTGAATAGGCGAAATCGATGGGTGTGGCACTGCCAGGCAGTTCGATAATCTTGCCGTTGGGGGTGAAGACATAGACTTCATCTGGGAACAGATCGGCCTTCACATGCTCAAGAAACTCCAATGAGTCACCCGCCTGCTGCTGCATCTCCAATAGACCTTGAATCCACCGTGCTGCCCGTCGTTGGTTGACGTCCGCGGTCTGTCGACCCGCTTTGTATTCCCAATGGGCAGCAATACCGTAGCTGGCCATGGCTTCCATTTCCACAGTGCGGATCTGCACCTCAATAACCACGCCGTGCATACCCACCAGTACGGTGTGCAGTGACTGGTAGCCATTGGCTTTGGGTATGGCGATGTAATCTTTGAATTCGCCGGGCACCGGCTTGAACATATTGTGGATCATGCCGAGGGTGCGGTAGCAGTCATCGACACTGGTGACAATTAGGCGGAAGGCGAAGACATCCATAATGTCGCGAAAGGAGCGCTTCTTCTCGCGCATTTTGCGATAGATACTCCAGAGATGTTTTTCCCGGCTCTTGACCGTGGCCTCGACCTTTTCCTGCTCAAGGCGCACCTCCATGGACTGATGGATCTCAGCGACTACTTCTTTGCGATTCTTTTTCGCTGCTTTCATGGCTTCCCGCAGGCGTCGGTGACGCAGCGGATACATGGCGGCAAAGCCAAGGTTTTCCAGTTCGAGACGAATATCGTTGATGCCGAGGCGCTGGGCGATGGGTGCGTATATATCCAGGGTTTCCCGGGCAATACGGCGACGCTTGGCTGGGGATAGCACGCCGAGGGTACGCATATTGTGCAGACGGTCGGCGAGTTTAACCAAGACCACGCGAATATCCCGAGACATGGCTAGGGTCATTTTTTGAAAGCTTTCGGCTTGCTGTTCGGCTTTGGATTGGAATTCTATGCCGGTTAGCTTACTGACACCGTCCACTAGGTCAGCGACTGGACGACCAAAGCGCCGACTGATCTGACCTTTGGTAATGCCGGTGTCTTCAATCACATCGTGAAGCATGGCAGCCATAAGACTTTCATGATCCATATGCATATCAGCAAGAATATGGGCTACTGCGAGGGGGTGCGTAATATAAGGGTCGCCGCTTTGGCGCAGCTGGCCCTCATGGCACTTTTCAGCAAAGGTATAAGCCCGCTCGACACGGCGGACTTCTTTAACTTCGAGGTAGTAAGAGAGTTTGTCTAGCAGTAATCGCAGTGCCAAATGACTCTCTCCCTGATAGCGATTAAAACCTTAGACAGTAGGTTCTTCTGGTGCCGCTGGAGTCTCTGGTGCTTCAGCTGTAGGAGCTTCAGCCGAATCAAGAGCTTCAGCCGTAATAGAAGCTTCAGCAGGAGTAGCAGCATCAGCGGCCATCGCGGCTTCGAGTGCGGCAACCAGATCAGGTTCCACAGTCTCTTCAGTAGCAGCTTCAGGAGCCAGAGCTGCTTCGATTGCGGCAATAACTGCTGCATCAGCATCCATTTCTGGTTCTTCTTCGGATGCATCGAGAATTTCGTAGTCTTGAGGCTTCTCAGTAAGAATAGCGGCTGTAACTAAACCGGCTTCGATTTCGCGCAGCGCAATAACTGTTGGCTTGTCATTCTCTTCAGGAACCAAGGCAGGACGTCCGCCAGTGGCAATTTGACGTGCACGTTTGGAGCCAACCATGACCAGTTCAAAACGATTATCAACATGATCCAAACAATCTTCTACAGTAATGCGAGCCATTTTTATTCCGCCGGGGTAAATAATTTTAACTTTATCGCAGCCCAATGCTGCCGAGTCGCCCAGTTTACCTAAAGCGCGGGGCTACGACAATAAACTCAAGAGAATAACTTTCCCTTGAGCGGTGCTAGGACAATTTGCCAAGGCGGCTCTACGATAATTCGCTGAGGCGGTTCTAAGGTAATTCGCTGAGGCGTCCCTAAGATAAAAGGTCTGAGATCAAATCTTCCTGGCCGGAAACTGGCAGACGACAGTGTTGTGCGCTGACAATCGACATCATCTGTTGCAGAGCCGTATCAAAATCGTCATTCACCACCATAAAGTCAGCTTCGACGTAGTGACTCATTTCTTCAGTCGCCGCGGCAACGCGCTTTTCGATTACCTCTGCATCATCCTGGGCACGCTTGTGCAGGCGTTCCCGCAGAGCCTGTTTTGACGGCGGCAGAATAAAAATGCTGGTGCTCTCGGGGAACAGTTTGCGTACCTGAGCGGCGCCCTGCCAATCGATTTCAAGAATCACATCTTCGCCGCTGGCCAGAGTGTCAGCGACCCACTGCTGTGAGGTGCCATAAAAATTACCGAATACTTCGGCATGTTCCAAAAAGGCGCTCTGCCCGATCATATCGACAAATTGCTCTCGCGATGTAAAGTGGTAGTTCACCGCATCCACTTCGCCGGGGCGACGATCTCTGGTGGTGTGCGAGATAGAGGCTTTGATATTGCTCATATTATTGAGCAGCTCTGCGACCAAGCTGGTTTTACCGGCACCGGAAGGGGCGGAGATAATAAAGAGAATACCTGTTGCCATATGTTTTTCGGATCCGTTGCCTGAGAGAACTGAAGGTTTTGGTGGAGTTTACAGCAGCGGGAAAATTATTCCAGATGCTCGCCGACTTCACAGGCATTTTTATCTGCTTCGAACAACTTACCAGCCTCGGCGTCAAAAATTCGATTTAAGCAGCCAGCAAGGCGGATGCCCGCCATCTGCAAGCGCTTCTTAAGCAGAGGTTTAGTGCGATTTATATAGTGCTGATCAATGATGACCGGCCGCTTTTGCGCTAACTGGCCAAACTCATAGACCTGTGCCCGCAATATTTTCGACTCTACAGCCCAGTCCAAAAAACTATCGCCCTGCCAGTTACGCCGTTGCTGCGCGGTGGTTGTATTTATAAGGGCGCTGTACTGATCCACGGTTAATTTCTCGTCTTGAATCAGGCCGCTGTCCCAGACCCAGTGCAGATTGCGGCGTTTGTTTTTGCCCAGCCACTTAATCGATATGCGGTTGCCTCCGAGATCGCTGTAGCGGCCCACATGCAGTGGTTGGTGGATATCGCCAGCCATATGCATAAAAAACGCCAGTGCTTCCCGGCGTTGTTGGGTTCCTGTTCTAGGATCTTTAAGCTGGTTATAGGATTCATTCAATGCGCTGAGCACATCGCCCTTGCGGCTGCGGCGCAGATCGGTAAAGCGCTCTTGGTCTTTAATATTGATATAGTGCCAGGGCTTGCTATGTGCCCATTTCTGATCGCCGCGAATCTGGTCAGGCCAGAGTGATAGTTCTGCCAGAGCTGTCCCACCACTGATCTGAGTCAGTGCGGCAGCGGTTTTGTCACTCAGATGATCTTCCGCAATGCTGACAATAATACGGTGGCCATCGGCACCAAAAGCCAGACTCTGACCACTGCTTATCGCCAGCCAAAACACCACAGCAACAGAAAGCCACTTTATTGCTAGACCGGTAGAGCCTATAGCTGAGCAGTAATTACTCAATATTTTGAATCTGCTCGCGCATCTGTTCGATTAGTACCTTCAATTCCACCGAGGCCTGAGTAGTCACGCCGGCTATGGACTTAGAGCCCAGAGTATTGGCCTCGCGATTGAGTTCCTGCATCAAAAAATCGAGACGTCGTCCTATGGACTCTTTACCGGTTAACACTCGGCGGATCTCGCTGATATGGGCTTCCAAGCGATCCAATTCTTCATCCACATCGGTACGGTTGGCAATAATCACCATCTCTTGTTCCAGGCGATCGGCGTCAAACTGCTCTTTGAGATCGCTAAGCTTTTGCTCAAGGCGCTTGCGCTGATCACTGAGAATCGAGGGCAGATGGTCTCGAACAATAACCAGCTGCTGTTCAATGCCCACCAGCCGCTGCTCAATCATCTCCGCGAGCTTGTCGCCCTCGCGCTTGCGCCCTTCGAGAAGTTGCTCGACCGTGGCTCTATAGGTTTCGGTGGCGGCCTGGTGCAGAGCTTCTGCATCCACAGTCTGCTCCTGAAGAATGCCGGGCCAGCGCATGATCTCTAAGGGTGAAATAGGAGCCGGAGACTGCATTTCAGCGCCGATGGTCTCGGCCATGGCAATCATGCGCTTAGCCAGTTCCAAATCTGCTTCGAGGCTGGCATCGGCATTGTTGAAGGCCAGTTGTAGGGAGCAGTCGACCTTGCCGCGGCTGAGCTTCTTGCGGGCGATTTCCCGCAGGGGCATCTCGATGGGCCGCAGGCTGTCGGGAAGGCGAAAGCCGGTTTCCAGAAAGCGGTGATTAACAGAGCGCAGTTCACAGGTGACTGAACCCCAGCTGAACTCTGTGCTGCAGCGGGCAAATGCGGTCATACTCCGGGCCATGGTATCTCCAATAGAAAAAATTACGATGCGCCATGGTAACAAAGGCGGTCAACTGGTTGGTAGATTTGCTACACTTTGCGCCACTTTTATTTCATCAGCATTCGAACTAGGGAAAAACTATGACTCGACCCAGTGGCCGACGCCCAGAGCAACTCCGACAAGTAAAAATAACTCGCGATTTCACCTGTCATGCAGAGGGATCTGTGCTGATTGAATTTGGCAAAACCAAAGTTATCTGTACTGCCAGCGTAACGCCAGGGGTACCAAGATTTTTGCGCGGTAAAGGCGAGGGTTGGGTAACCGCGGAATACGGTATGTTGCCCCGCTCCACAGGTTCGAGAATGGATCGCGAAGCGGCACGTGGCAAGCAGGGTGGCCGCACTCAGGAAATCCAGCGCTTGATTGGCCGCTCCCTCAGAGCAGCCGTCGATATGAAAAAGCTCGGCGAGCACACCATCAATATCGATTGTGATGTTATCCAAGCCGATGGCGGCACTCGTACTGCTGCGATTACTGGCGCCTGTGTTGCCATGGTCGATGCGATCCGTCACCTGCAGCGCAAAAAAGCGATTCTTGATGATCCTCTGCTGACCATGATTGCCTCGGTTTCTGTGGGTATCTATAAGGGTACGCCGGTACTGGACTTGGATTATCCCGAAGACTCCAAAGCTGAAACCGACATGAATGTGGTAATGAACAGCGAAGGCGGCTTTATTGAAGTTCAGGGCACTGCTGAGGGAGCCCCCTTTAGCGAAGAAGAATTGAGCGCCATGTTAGCGCTGGCCAAGCAGGGCATCGCCGATTTAGTGCGTGTGCAGAAGATGGCCTTAGCTCAATAAAGAGCTCAATAGAGTTTGCCTAAACCAACAGCAGTGACGACTATTATGACAACTGAAAACAATTACAAAACCCTGTTTATCGACAACGGCTTGCGCAGTGGTGCACTCAAGTTTGGGGAATTCACGCTAAAGTCTGGCCGTGTTTCACCGTACTTTTTTAATGCGGGCCAATTTTATACAGGTCGCGCTCTGGCCGAATTGGGTCGTAGCTACGCCGCGGCGATTATCGAGTCGGGCATTGAGTTTGATGTGTTGTTTGGCCCAGCCTACAAAGGTATTACCTTAGCGGCAGCCACTTCAATCGCCCTCGCCGATCACTATGATCGCGACGTGCCTTATTGCTTTAATCGCAAAGAGGCAAAGAATCATGGCGAAGGCGGCAGCATGGTGGGTGCACCACTCGAAGGTCGAGTATTGATTATTGATGATGTGATCACCGCAGGCACGGCGATTCGCGAAGTGATGCAAATTGTTGAGAGTGCCGGTGCCACAGCGGCAGGGGTAGTGATTGGTCTGGATCGTAAAGAGAAGGGCAAGTCTGAGCTGTCGGCGATTCAGGAAGTGGAGAGAGACTTCTCTATTCCAGTTGTGGGCATTGTCGATATTGGCGATATCACCGACTACCTGAAAACCAAACCTGAGAATGATGCTTTGATTGCAGCGATTGAAGGTTACAGAAAGCAGTACGGCGTTTAGCTAAAACACTGTTAGTGCGATACCCCGAATGAAAGCGTCGCACTAACAGCTTATCTTCAGATATTACTCAAACATGGCGGCAGTTAACAACTGCCACTGTTCCTGCCAGTTCTGAGTGGGCGGAGTCTTAAACTGACTGCGCACAAATTGACTGATTTTTCCGTCGGCACTGCAGAGCATCAGATTGGCCGCAGTGGCCACTGGCACCTGTAGTTTTAAACCATCTCTAATCTCTGCTTCACGAAGTATCTGCTTTAGCTGTGATTCCAAGCGGTCGAAGAACTGCTGGACTCGGTCATGCAGTCGCTCAGTCTCCCCGGTAAGAGCATCGCCATTAAGGATGCGCGTGATACCCGGATTTTTCTCGCAGAACGCCAGCACCAAGCTGAGAATGCGGTAGCACTGATTTATTGGGTCTGGCTCGTCGTTAACAATGCCGCGCACTCGGGCAAAAATGGTCTCATCAATAAAATTGAGCAGTCCTTCATACATGCGGGTTTTGCTGGGGAAGTGCCTGTAGAGGGCAGCTTCAGAAACGCCGACTTCAGCGGCGAGAGCCGCTGTGGTAATACGTCCGCCACCTGAATGTTCAAGCATGCGAGCTAGAGCCTGGAGAATTTCTTGGGCGCGGGTACCAGATTTTTTAGCCATTAGGCGTTTTCCTCGTCACTGTTGTCACAGTTTGTTATTAGGGTTCCGACGCCTTCGTCGGTAAAGATTTCTAGCATTACTGCGTGCTCTACTCGGCCGTCGATAATGTGGGCGCTGTTTACGCCGGCTTTTACCGCGTCTAGGGCGCAGCGAATTTTCGGCAGCATGCCACCGTAAATGGTTTCGTCGGCAATCAGTTCGTTGACGCGATTGGTAGTCAGGCCGGTGAGGATCTCACCGTTCTTGTCTTTTAGTCCGGCGACATTGGTCAGCAATATCAGTTTTTCAGCGCCCAGCACTTCGGCCATTTTTCCAGCTACTAGGTCTGCGTTGATATTGTAAGAGGAGCCATCTTCACCAACACCAATCGGCGCTATTACTGGGATATATCCGCCATCCACCAACATATTGATCACGCTGGTATCAATCGAGTCCACTTCACCTACCTGGCCTATATCGATAATTTCAGGTGCCGACATATCTGGGGTCTTGTGGGAGACCACCAGCTTTTTGGCCTTAATTAACTGACCATCTTTGCCGGTGACACCAAAAGCTCTGCCGCCTGCGGCACTGATCATATTGACGATTTCTTTGTTTACGGTGGCACCGAGGACCATCTCTACAACGTCCATGGTCTTGCTGTCAGTGACTCGCATACCGTCAATAAATTTTGATTCGATTGATAGACGCTCGAGCAGTTCGCCGATCTGTGGGCCGCCGCCGTGCACTACTACCGGGTTGATGCCAACCGCTTTCATTAGGACTATATCGCGGGCAAAGCTGAGTTTCAGCTTGTCGTCACCCATGGCATTGCCGCCGTATTTTACGACTACGGTCTTACCGGAAAAGCGTTGGATATAGGGTAGTGTGCGAGCGATCACTTCTGCTGTGGTCTTCGCTTCTGTGCTAGTTAATGACATATTAAATATATTCTTTTATGTTGTTGATAAAGGGCGACAGTTCTTTGCGAAAGGTTGCCTTGACCTCGGTCATGGCATGTTCGTCGTCGGCTTCAAATCTCAGGGTCAGGTTTGCTGAGGTGTTTGACGCTCTAATAAGCCCCCAAGCAGTTGGGTATTCTACACGTAATCCGTCGAGACAGATGACATGGGCCTGAGGGAATTGGCAGCCGGCCGAGAGAGTTTTCATCAGCTCAAATTTTTCCTCTTCAGGCACTGGCAGCAAAATTTCAGCGGTGGAGACACTGGCCTCTAATTCGTCGATAACTTGGTCTAGAGTTTGCTGACGCTCACAGAGAATCTCCAGCAAGCGCACTGCTGCGTAGAGTCCGTCATCAAATCCCCGCCAGCGGTCATTAAAGAAAATATGGCCACTGAATTCGCCGCCCAGCGGGGAATCGTTGTCGTGGACCTGCTTTCTTACATGAGCATGGCCGGTCTTGCACATCACCGGATTGCCGCCATGGTGACGAATGATATCTGCCAGGCGACTGCTGCTTTTAACGTCGAAGACAATATCTGCGCCGGGCTGGTGGGCCAATACATCTCGGGCGAAGATCATCATTAGCTGATCGGGCCAGACGATTCTTCCGCGACCAGAGATAACCACCACGCGATCTCCGTCCCCATCAAATGCTAGGCCCAGCTCCGCCTGCTGGTCGATCACGTGGCGCTGGAGGTCGACAAGATTTTTTTCATCTGCTGGATTCGGCGGGTGATTTGGGAACGAGCCATCTATATCGCAGTAGAGGGGGAAGGCCAGGCAGCCAAGGCGGTCAAACAGTTGCGTTGCAATGGGTCCCGGTACGCTATTGGCGCCGTCGATGACCAGTTTGAAGGTTTTTTCCAGCCTGCTGATGTCGACAATATGATCGAGATACTGGGTGACTATGTCGGCTTCCAGCACAGTTCCCGTGCTCCCGGCTGGCTGGTCACTATGGGGTTTTTCACTACGCATCATAGGGATCAATTGCTGCAGCGTTTCTCCGGAGATAACCTGGTGCTGAAGAATGATTTTAAAACCGTTGTAGGTGGCTGGGTTATGGCTTGCAGTGACCATGATGCCATTGCCGCTCTGGCTGCCGTGATGCACGGCAAAATTCAGTACTGGTGTGGTGATCTCCCCTAGGTCGATAACATTGCAGCCGCAGGCGACTAACCCCTCTTTAAGGGCTGTAGCCAGGCGCTTAGAGCTCAGGCGCGCATCTCTACCAACGTAGACTGAATGCTGTGGTGCATTCTCTGTTCGGGTCTTTCCTGGCGAATTTGCTGAGGGCTCTTTTAGAGAATTTGCT
>Ga0307488_10000169_pt1 | contig 49792 bp, 40 predicted proteins | sample SB02metaG_FD_202248 | JGI IMG/M metagenome (GOLD analysis project Ga0307488, IMG submission 202248) | Sea-ice brine microbial communities from Beaufort Sea near Barrow, Alaska, United States - SB 0.2 | ecosystem: Environmental > Aquatic > Marine > Coastal | place: USA: Alaska | collected... | reverse complement strand
GCAAGTTCTTCGGGACTAAATGTTTTATCTATTTTGCCTTTACTAACAATGTCGGCGAAGCTAATTGACTTGTCACCGCATATCACTTGGCTATTTTGTGTTTCACAGTCAGTTGCTTGAACGCCCAATAATGTTGCTGCTGCTTCAATTAAAGCTGTTCGCCCCGCAGCTCCGGCTTGAGACATGGGCAAGTATGATTGGAAAACAGACCATGAACCTCCCGTCACCATATAACCCCATTTTGGATCGGTATCTACATGTTTAATTGTGACTTTATTCCAGTCGGCGCCTAATTCATCTGCAACAATACGGGCAATCGCAGTACCTACGTGTTGCCCCATTTCGGCTCGTGAAATGTTGACCAAAATTGAACCTGTTTGATCAATTTCAAACCACACGGTTGGATTAAAGCGTTTTTCAATTATAGCAGTAGCAGCAGATTCTGAGGAACATGAAGTCAACACCGGCGCAAAGGCCATGACTAAGCCAGTGCCAACGGTACCAATAAGAAACTGACGACGACTTTGTTCAATTTTTTCGGTTTTATTGAGACGAGTCATCTTACACAACCTCCTGTTCATTGCTGTTTTCTAAAATACTCTCTCTTTTTGGGTCATAAATTTCTACTACACTGGCACTTGCTGAAGATACCTGTTTGATCGCTTCTTTAATGCGTTTGTAGGACATGCAGCGACACAGGTTTCCGGTCATATGATTAACAATTTCTTCATCTGAGGGATTTGCATTAGTGGCTAATAATGCAGAGGCTTGCATGATTTGACCTGATTGGCAGTAACCACATTGAGGAACCTGATTGTCAACCCAGGCCTTTTGTAAGGGATGTTTGTTTTCAAGCCCTTCAATGGTTCTTATTTCGCTACCGTTAAGCGCGGCAATTGGCAATGAGCAAGACCTAACCGGACCACCATTTAAATGCACAGTACAGGCACCACACATCGCAATACCACAACCAAACTTGGTGCCTTTAAGCCCAAATTCGTCTCGAATGACCCACAATAATGGTGTGTCTGAAGGTGCGTCCGTGCTAATTTTGTTACCGTTAAGTGTAAATGTAATCATAGTTCCGCCGACTTAAGGACTCAGCAATGTGCTTAGTCTTGGTTGCTAACAGTGTAGCAAGAAAAAATCAGGTTGATACTAATGCCATTAAATATCTGACCAGAATTCACATGTTATGACTTACGTTTGAATATTTGTTATTCACTCTATTGATAGGTCAACATGTAGAAAAGCAATTTTTTGTTTTCTGTTTGAGTTGATAGTCTTATGACTGATAAGAAATAGAGAGTGAATTAATGGATAATCAGCAAGGGTTTTTAGATAAAGTTGTATTAGTAACAGGCGCGGCGGCTGGAATAGGGGAAGCTGCCGCTCGGGCTTTTGCAGCACAAGGTGCCAAGGTAGTGTTGGCAGATATAGACAACGGTGGTGAACAAGTTGCAAATAGACTTTGTGCTCAAGGTCACAAGGCAGTTTTTCATGCCTGTGATGTAAGTAACAGAGGATCAGTGACCGCGCTTTTTGCCTTTATCCAAGACACTTTTGGTCGCATAGATATTGCGTTTAATAATGCCGGTATTGATATCGAGTCAGGTAAATTAGCCGATGGCAGCGAGGATGTTTTTGACAAAATCATGGACATCAATGTCAAAGGTGTGTGGTTGTGTATGCAACACGAAATTCAAACTATGCTCAAAACTGGCGGTGGTGCGATTGTGAATACTGCGTCTGTCGCAGGTTTAGGTGCAGCGCCAAAGATGAGTATTTATGCTGCTAGTAAACATGCGGTAGTGGGACTCACTAAGTCTGCTGCCGTCGAATATGCCAAGAAAAGTATCCGAGTCAATGCTATTTGCCCTGCTGTTATCGATACCAACATGTATCGCCGCGCAATAGCTGGAGATGAAAAAAAGGCTCATGCAATTGGCGCCATGCACCCTGTTGGCAGAATAGGAACAGTAGAAGAGGTAGTGTGTGCAGTCTTGTATTTGTGCTCTGACGCTGCAGGTTTTACCACTGGGGTAACTTTACCTGTTGATGGCGGTTCAACCGCTATATAGGGAGTTGATGAAAATGCTAGGGCGAATGATTCATCGCCCTTTACTTGCAATACATTGACGTCGACTTCAGTCATTGTGCAACATTAATAAGTGCAAAAAAACTCAAACTCAATGGCGTATAAATTTTAAGATACTCTGCCCCTTTTGATTTAGCGTACAGGCTTTGAGTGCCACTTTGAGACATTTTACAGCTAAAATCACAGGCAATAAATAGCCCCTAATATAACCTCAAAACGTTAGCCTAAATAATGCCCCTCCCTTGTCGTTTTGTTCAAACTTAATTTTACCATCATGGGAGAGCATGACTTGATGGGATAGGGCTAAACCCACCCCAGATCCTTCTATTTTTGTGGTGAAAAAAGGCACGAATATTTTCTTGCCAATATCATCTGCTATGCCATGACCATTATCGCTCACTTCAATCACCACATGGCCTCGTCGATTTAAAAATGCGCATACCTTTACCTCTGGGTTGCTTAACCCTTGTAGTGCATGTTCGGCATTTTGTAAGAGGTTGATAAGCATTTGCTCTACCATGCCGATATCTATATTTATTTCTAGTTCACCAGGATAGATATTGCTAATCAGGGATATGTTTTTTTCTTGCCAGTGCTGAGTGCTTAGCCTAGTAACCTGATCAAGCAACTGCTTGACTTTGATGGTTTGCTTATTGGGGGTGGGCAGGCTAAAGAGTTTTCGATAATTGCCAACAAACTGCATCAGGCTATCACTGCGACGGGCAACGGTATTGACGGCCTCAGCGATATCATTCAAGTCTGCATGTAATTGTGAGTTTTCAGTGTCAGTAGTCTGTACATTTGCTTGTGTATCGGCAACCAAATCAACGGCTGTTTTTGCCAGCGAGGCCACTGGGGTAATGCTGTTCATCATTTCGTGGGTGAGCACCTTTACCAAATCTTGCCAGGCTTGCAATTGAGCGATGTCCAACTCGCTTTGGATATCTTGCATACTGAGCAATGTTTCCTGCCTATTTAATCTTAGGATCTGGGTAGCTGAAATGCTTAGTTGATGTTCCATGCCATCTATATCAAAGCTGATCAGGCGCTTCTTGCCTATCTGTGCGGATGACAGGTATTGGGCAAACTCCTCACCGAAGGGAAGCAAGTCATCCAACTTAGTCACCTCATTCGTACCAAATAATTTTCTGGCAGCGTTATTCCAAAGTGTAATTGAGCCATCACTATCAATGCTTAGTATGGGTACGGGCACATGTTCAACTATGGCTTTTAAGTGTCCTAACTCTTCTTCCTTGTCAGAGCGAACAGCATGAAATCGTTCAAGAATATCTGAAAAGGCATGACCCAATTCACCAAAACCCGTGCCTAAGGTACTGAGTTCGAACCGTTGAGAAAAATCTGCATATCGGGCTGCATTCAAAAAGCGCACTAATTCCTGATTGGTTTTTGCAATAAAACGCAGCAGCGCAGTAGATTGAAATATTAACAATACAAAAGTGACTAAGGAGGCAGCGTGGTAGCCAGAGGTGGTCAGCAATATTGTGAGGGCAACGAGATTGGCCATCAGTAATATGGTGCGCGCTACAATTATTAGTGAAAACTTTCTAAAGCCCATGTTTTTCCATCCTTCTGTATAGAGCAGCACGGGTTAAGCCTAAGGCTTTTGCGGTGTGACTAATATTGTATCGATAAGTACGTAACGCATTTTCAATGGTCGATTTTTCAATTTTATCGAGATTATGTTCAGCGCGGCTTTCTGCTTCTTGATAGATAGCCGCTGATAGGGGCTGGGCTGCAGAAGTGCTCTGAAATTCAATGCTGCGCTGGTTATCAGTGTTTTTACTTTCGTGGTCGAGCTGAAAATCTAAGGCACTTAACTGCTCAGACTCACTAAGAATAATGGCCCGCTCAACCCCATGGCGTAATGCCCTTACATTGCCTGGCCAGCTGTAATTCTCGATTAACTTCAGTACATTCTGAGGTAGGTTTTTTTCGGGTTTGGCGTATTTCTTACAATATAAGGCAATGTAGTGCTCAGTGATGGCGGCAATATCGGCGGCCCTTTCTCTTAGGGGGGGGATGGAAATTTCAACGGTGTTTAATCTAAACAACAGATCCTGACGGAAGTGGGTTTCTTGTGTCAGTGACTGCTTAGGGACATTTGTTGCGGCAATCAACCTCACGTCGAAGGAAACGGCCTTATTACTGCCTAGAGGCGTGACGAGTCGTTGCTCTATTACGGTTAATAATTTTGCCTGCAGATGCAGAGGTAAATTACCAATTTCGTCTAGAAACAAGGTGCCACCATTCGCCGCTTCAAGGCGACCCATACGATCAGTGTTAGCGCCGGTAAATGCGCCTTTTTTATGGCCAAAGAGCTCACTTTCAAACAATGATTCTGCTACGGCCCCTAAGTCAACGGGCATAAATATTTGCTCTGCCCGCAGACTTTGGCGATGTAACTCCCGGGCAACTAACTCTTTGCCGGTACCATTTTCGCCCAAGATCAACACGTTGGCGTCGGTTGGCGCAGATCGTTTTATTAAGGAAAGCACCTCTTGCATCCCGGGCGACTGGGCAAGGAGGGGTTGGTGATGAGCATTATTCGCATCATCAGCTAATAATTTATTGGTGTGACGCAGTTGCGTGGCTTCATTACGCGTTTTGCCCAGCAGTGCCGCCGCGGTCAGGGTGGCAACCACTTTTTCGTTCTGCCAAGGTTTGGCGATAAAGTCCGTGGCGCCGAGTTTGATCGCCTCAACCGCCACATCGATACCCCCATGGGCAGTTATCATCACCACGACCGATTGGGGATCTATCTTGAGAATGGTTTTTAGCCAGCGATAACCTTCTTTTCCCGAACTCTCCCCGGGGCCAAAGTTCATGTCTAACATGACAGCATCAAAGCGATTCTGGGACATTATCTCAGGAATATTCTCTGGCTTCGCGCAGGTGACTAAATGGGAAAAGTGTCTTTTTAGCAATAACTTTCCAGCGATTAATATGTCATTGTCATCGTCGACAATGAGTACCTTAGCTTCCATCACTTCGTTTATCTCACAGCACAAAATCAATCCAAGTGTTCATTATCGTACAGTAAACTGTTCATATGCGTACAGTTTTAACTGGCGTTTAAATGTCTTGAATTAAAAACCCAATAAAAACAACTAGATACAACTTGGAACGATAATTGTAATAGCAGACATAGTTATCGGGTACTAATGGAGTTATATCTTGAAATCAACAAACGATATGCAACCAGTATTAAAGCAGGTCAATGGGCCTGCAATGGTCGGAGACAGTTCCGTTACGGGCGCAGTGTCGGGTGCGGGCATGGATAGGAAGATTCAGAATACCCCTACACCAATTATAAAGTGGGGGGCATGGTTCATTGGAGTTTGTGTCATAGCCTACGGAGCCTATTTATTATTCGTTGTTCCTACAGGGCGTGCCTTAAGTATTGATGCACAGCGCATCACTATTTCCAATGTAAGCTCCGGTATTTTTGAGGACTTTATTCCCCTTCGCGGCAGGGTGACACCGGCTAAAACCGTGTATCTGGATGCAATTGAAGGAGGCAGAGTAGAGCGGATTCTGGTAGAGGATGGCGCCGAGCTTAAAGCGGGAGAGCTAATAGTCGAATTATCTAATGCATCCCTGCAACTTAGTGTACTGGGAAATGAAGCCCGGGTTGCGGAGCAGTTGAATAATATGCGCTCAATCGAATTAAATCTTGAACAAAACCGCCTGACACATAAGCGCAATTTGGTGGATATTCGCTATCAAATCAAACTACTCACCAGGCAGGTGGCACGAGAAGCTGCGCTCGTTAAAACTGGCTCCTTTAGTCAGTCTGTTTACGCTGATACTCAGGACACCCTGGACTGGTACCAAGACCGACTAGCTTTGACCCTTGAAAGTCAGCAGTCAGATAGCCGTATGCAAGGCGCACAACTGGAATTTCTACAAGAAACCAGTAAGCGCTTAGAAGGCAACCTGAAAATATCCAGACAAAACCTAGAAAACATGAACGTCAGGGCGCCGGTTGATGGCTCTTTATCTGGATTTGACGTTGAAGTGGGTCAAAGCATTGGGCTGGGTGAACGCTTAGGTCAAATAGATACGCCAGATGATTACAAGCTTTCTGCTTTTATAGACGAGTTTTACTTAGGGCGTGTGGACATTGGGCAGCGGGCCGTATTTGAAGATTATCAGTTGACTATCTCGAAGATTTATCCTCAGGTGCAAAATGGTCAGTTTGAGGTAGATTTAGTTTTCACTGGTGAGCAACCTGATGACATTCGCCGGGGGCAAACTATTCAGACTAAATTAACTCTGGGAGATGCCAGCGAAGCTTTACTTATCCCCAATGGTGCATTTTTTCAGGATACAGGGGGTAACTGGTTATTTGTGGTAACGGAAGATGGCGGTCAGGCGGTTAGACGCCCAGTTAGATTAGGTCGTCGCAATAGCCGTTTTATTGAAGTGATCGAAGGCTTAGAGATTAATGAAAAGGTGGTCACCAGCCCCTATGCCAGTTACCAGGATATGACACGTCTCAAATTAAATTAGATTCAAAAAATTAACCCATAAACAATTTTAAGGTGAAGAACAATGCTGAAATTACATGGTTTATCTAGAATGTACCGTACCGACGAAGTGGAAACAGTGGCACTCAATAATGTCAATATTGAGATAGCAAAGGGAGAATTTGTCGCCATCATGGGCCCATCTGGTTGCGGTAAGTCTACCCTGCTTAATTTGATTGGAATGCTAGATGTGCCCTCATCAGGCCACTACTTCTTTAATGATGAAGACGTATCCGGTTATGCAGAAAAGCAGCTCTCGGTGATACGCAAACAAAGCATTGGTTTTATATTCCAAAACTTCAACCTGATTGATGAACTCACCGTTGCTGAGAATATTGAACTTGCCTTGCTGTATCACAATATCCCCGCGGCTGAGCGTAAACAGCGGGTGATAAAAGTCATGGATAAAGTAGGGATCGCTCATAGAGCCAAACATATGCCTAGTCAGTTATCGGGAGGCCAACAACAGCGCGTAGCGGTAGCCAGAGCGGTAGTGGGTAATCAAAGCATGATACTGGCAGATGAACCTACCGGAAATTTAGATAGTGCTCACGGTCAGGAAGTGATGGAAATGTTGCGTTCGTTAAATGAAGAAGGCACAACCATTGTGATGGTCACTCACAGCCCGGCACATGCGGATTACGCGAAAAGGACCATCAACTTATTTGACGGTCATGTCATTACTCAAAGCGTGCGTGCTGCTTAGTCGTAACTATCCATCTAGATATCTATCATTAGGAAAAAGCTCATGTTTAAACATTATCTGCTCACTGCATGGCGTAACATCATTAAAAACGGCATGTTTTCCATCATTAATATTTCAGGCTTAGCCTTGGGTTTAATGAGTTGTATTTTAATTATGCTGTTTGTCCGGGAAGAAACCGGGTTCGATAAGTGGTTAAGCGATAGTGAGCGAGTGGTGCGTATGCACTCTGCTTACGTGAACCCGGCTAATCCGCCTTTTCTGACGGTTCGCTCGGCGGGCAATATGATGGAGGCAGTGCGTGACTATGCCAGCAATGAAGTAGAGGAAGGAGTGCGGTTTATCCGTTTTGACGCCACCGTGCGCAAGGAGAATGATGCCCTGGCCGAGACAGTCAACTTTGTTGATGGCAGTTTTTTTAAGGTGTTTGACTTGCCGTTTTTACACGGAACAAAGGAGAGTGCCTTTAAAAAGCCCTATGACCTGGTCATCACCGAAGAGCTCGCGATTAAGTACTTTGGCAGAACGGATGTAGTGGGCGAGATCATGACAGTATGCTGTGTCGGGCCAAAGCCAAGCCCCGTGCCGGTTTCTGGGGTGATCCAAAACTTGCCGGATGCAACGCATTTGGATCTTGGCATGATTGTCTACTTAGATCCCGGCATCGTTGAAAATGATCAGAGTTTGAGTTCCTGGACCAGTGTCAACGTATACACCTACTTTAAGATGCGCCCGGGTGTTTCCATTGAGCAATTTCAGCAACGATTAACCTATTGGGTCGATAACGAAAGCCCATTTAAAGCCATGTTTGAGCAAAATGTTGGTGCATTAGCGCCAGGGGTAAAAGTATCTGACAACATGAAACACAAGTTGATGTTGCTGGAAGATTTACATCTTAGGGCAAAAGAAGATGCCGGAAATATGGGTGACATCAGCCCCATGGGTGATCTAGAACTTATCTATACCTTTGTGATTATTGCCATGTTAATTCTGTTGATTGCCTGTATTAACTTTATGAATTTGTCCACCGCAAGAGTGAGCCATCGTTCTCGTGAGGTCGCCATGCGTAAGGTTCTAGGGGCAAGTCGAACCCAAGTGGCGGTGCAATTTTTGGGTGAAGCCTTGGCTTTGGTGTTTATCTCCCTAGTGTTTGCTTTGGTCTTGGTTGAGCTCCTGTTACCGGTTTATAACGAGATGTTAGGTCGACAATTAGAACTGCACTTATTCAATGACCTGGGTTTGCTTGGATCATTGATAGTGATTGGATTAGTGATTGGTCTTGGCGCCGGTTTATATCCAGCTATGTTTCTATCTAGATTTTTACCCAGTCATATCTTGAGTTCAAGCAAGGGTGGGGATTCGAGTGGTTCGTCGACCCTTAGGACGATACTTGTAGTTGTGCAGTTTGCTACCTCTATCACCTTAGTCATATGCACCGCCGTGATATTCGCACAGACCATCTACGCCCAGTCTGTTGATTTAGGTTATGTCAGTGAAGATAAGCTGGTACTGAATATTGGAAACGCTGGGGATAACCGGGAAAGTTTACGCCAAGAGTTGTTAAATTTACCTGAAATCGAGTCTGTGGTTTACTCATCTGAATCACCGTCTCAGGACAATGAAAACAACAATAATTTCACCTTACTTGATGGCGGTAATAGCGGTGGTGAAATGAACCGGCAATTGTTGAATATTCACAACATGGGCTTTGGTTTTTTTGAAGCCTATGATGTTCAAGCTCTTGCGGGAAGGTTGTTTAGCGAGAAATTCGGCTCAGATGAAATGCGGCCTGTGCCAGAAGGCGAAGATAAAGTAGGCACAGCCAGCGTGATCCTAAATGAGTCCGCAATCCATAAATTTGGCTTTGCCAGTCCTGAAGATGCCATAGGTAAAACCCTGAGTAGTCATGCTGCAGGGCCACAACAACTCAGTATAGTTGGCGTGATCCCGGATATTTACTTCCGTTCAATTAAATTTGGAGTACGACCCAGTGTTTATATGCTTAATCCAAATCGTTTTCGGGTGGCCAGTTTAACTTTCAAAACCTCTAATATTGCAGAATTAATAGGCAAAGTGGGAGCAGTATGGAAAAACAACGTGCCTATGCAGCCGATTGAACTGCAATTTCTGAGCGAGATGATGGACGCACAATATGCCGATGAAGTGGTACAGGTGAAGATGTTTTCGGTGTTCTCCTTACTGGCCATTGTTATTGCTTGTTTAGGCTTATTCGGCTTGGCCGCATTCACCACAGAACGCAGAACCAGAGAAATTGGCATACGCAAGGTGATGGGGGCTCGGATCAGCGACATTGTTGCCCTGCTTATCTGGCAATTTTCAAAGCCGGTTATGATTGCCAATCTGATTGCCTGGCCAATATCTGTCTACGCCATGTTGACGTGGTTGGAGTCCTTCTCTTACCGTATAAATGTCCTTTGGCTGTTTCCCATTTGTGCAGGTGTAGGACTATTTTTACTCTTTATAGCCTGGGCTACAGTGGGGGGAAATGCTATAAAAGTCGCCCGAGCCAATCCAATCAAAGCATTGCGTCAGGAGTGAGATTGAGCGTAATGTTGATATGCATATTTAGCCGAGGTATTTATCTTGGCGATATTCATCCCAGTTTATTCAGCAAGCTAACAATAGCCAACACTATTTGGATGTGAAGTGGGCTTTTCGGCCTATTTGGATGGGTTTAAACAATATTCCAAGCAATACAAAATCAGTCTTCATGCACTGGTATGAATGACAAGCATCGAGCAACAAACACCTTTTTGCTGACATGGATATGGTCATCCATGTTCTAACCAATACAGAGTCACATGTTAAGCGGTATTTATATCCTTGAAGGTTCTGTGGAAGGCGTTATCGAGGTCGGCAATGAGATCGTCTGGATGTTCAAGGCCGATTGAGAGGCGGATAAGGCCATCGGTTACACCGAATTTCTCACGTAAGTCAGCAGGTACGCCTGAATGAGTGGTACTACCTGGGTGGCAGATAAGACTTTCACTGCCGCCGAGACTGACCGCAGATTTGAAAAGGGACAGGTTGTTGATCAGGCGAAAAGTGTCTGATTTTGACACCTCCAACACGAATGAAAATGTTGAGCTAGGCCCAGAGCATTGTCGTTTATAAACGGCTTGGTAAGCTTTATCTGCGATGAACTCAGGGTGAAGAACTTTTGAAGTGATGTAAGTATTATCTGCAATCCATTGTGCCACTTTACGGCCGCTATCAGCGGAACGTTCCATGCGAATACTTAAGGTTTCGAGTGAGCGGGAGATCATCCAGCTGGTATGCGGGTCGAGGTTAAGACCCAGAATGCCGCGGGTGGCGCGAACTGGTCGCAGCATTTCAATACTGCCACAAACAGCACCAGCGACGAGGTCACTATGGCCGCCGACATATTTGGTCAGTGAGTACATAGCCATATCAATGCCTTGGGGCACAACTTGTTGGAACACAGGACCCATGAGGGTGTTGTCGCAGACACTGATTGGACGATGGCCTGTTTCTGTCTCAATAGTATCTAATACACGGTTTAGCGCTTCGAAATCAACAAGAGAGTTTGTTGGGTTGGCGGGTGATTCAACAAAGACCATGGCAACGCGGCCTTTTTTTGTAGCTTCACGCAGCGAGCAGAGCATGGCCGACTCGTCAAGACCATCGTGAAATTCACCGGTTTTGATGTTGAATTCGGGCAAGAATTTACGAATAAGTGTTTCGGTACCTCCATACAAAGGGGCACTTTGAACAATAACATCACCGGGGCGCAAGTAAGCAAGTAATATCGCGCTAATTGCACCCATACCACTGGAACAAACCACGGAGCGCTCTGAACCTTCAAAAAGTGATAGTCGATCTTCGATTATTTCAACGTTGGGATGATTGAAACGGCTATAAATTAGACCTCCAACACTGCCTTGTGGCGCGGGTTTTCTGCCTGCCATGATGTGGAAGAACTCTTCTCCGTCCTCTGGTGTTTGATAGGCGAATGTCGAGGTCAAGAAGACAGGTGGTTTGACGGAGCCTTCGGATAATTGCGGGTCATAACCGTAGGACATCATCATCGTTTCAGGTTTGAGCTGGTGAGCACCGATTTTACTTTTTTTGTAGTTTCCGTCGTTAGCCATTATCTGTTTTCTCTTTATCTGTTTTGTTTTACAGGTTGCATCTTAAGCCTTGTTGATTGTTACACCAGTCTTTTCTAAGCATTAGGTCTAAGCAATTAACTGCAGTGTAAAATTTCTACAATTCGCCAGTGAAAACCATGATATTTTGCCTGTATAGCATGTTACTTAGTGAAAGAGACCGATGAGGAGGTCATTTCTTGATGCTGGTCTAATTCAGTTGAAGCTTGGTATGCAACCGGCAGAGAATATCCGAAGTTAAAAAATGATGCGTTTTGAGCTTGATACGGCTGAAGTTTAGCTGGTTGATCTAAGCGTTTTTGGATTGATTAAATTAGCTAACGGTGCAATTTTATCACCAGAATAAATTGGAAAGCATAGCAATATTGCTTCTTAAATTTGAACCTATAAATTAGTTGCACCAATAGGCAGCTCAGCTGCTTAATCTAATTCATTTTAAATTTAGGATAAGCATGGAAAATTCTAAAGCTGACACACATCCGGATTCGAATAATGACCAAGAAACTGCAAAGCTAACGGGTATTCCGTGCATAAAATGGATTTTATTTTAGCTGTTATCTATGCTTTGTATTTTGCTCAATCACTGATTATTCAACTGGTTTTAAACATACTCATCGCCTTGCTACTAGGCCCACTTTTGACAAGGGCTGATATAAAAATTAGTTTTACTTATTCACTCAGTATATCAATCATTTCCTTTAACTCTATTAATTGGCTAGTTAAATCAGCAACTTGTTGCTCCAAATGAGTAATCCGCCCTAATGCTTGCGAATCGATTAATGACTCATTTTGTACATGACCAGTGTTGGCTATTTTCGATGGTGCTTGCGACAAGATTTGCAATCCATCTTCACCACTGAATAAATGCCCATAACGAGCCTCCCGTTTACCGGGCTCACGCTCTAGTTTCACTACTAATTTTTCGCCGTTTAACTGCTGTAACTTATTTAATGTTTCTTCTATTTCATCCACATTATCAAATTCGGCTAATCGGTTGGTACGGGTTTTAAGTTCGCCAGGAGTTTGTGGGCCGCGTAATAACATCACGCAGACAATAGCTAATTGTTGACGACTAAATTTCAAATCATTAAATTCGGTATTGCAGAAACGATGTTTATACTTCACTACACGGCTTCCAATGCCAGTATGTTCGAAGATTAGTTTCTTATCTCTAAGTTCATCTAAACCATTTTGCACCTCTGATTCACTCAGGCTCATCACTGGATCTCGATTACTTTTTTGGTTGCAACCTAAAGTTAAACCATTCAGAGATAATGGATATTGTTCCGGTGTAGTGACTTCTTTTTCGAGTAATACACCGATAAGCCGAGCCTGAATTGAGGAGAGTTGAATAAGCATCTACTTGTCCTTTAAATCGCTAATTAAGCTTTATTATATGCTGCGAATAGGTTTTGCATATCTACCTTAGCTTTTAATCTTATCGCTAATAAAAATAATCCACCCAGCTTACGATGCAAAAATATCGCGTTAGCCGACGGCGTGTGTGCGTACTCTTTTTCTAACCCCAATTGCATTCCTTGTTGTTGTAACCGGGAAGATAAGTCAGAGGCAGCGAAGTCATAAGGTGATTCGCCATACAAAGGCTCGCAGGCCATATAAGCTAAATCAGTAATATTTTGCTGAACCTTTTCAGGCAAGTCTTGCCTGATTAGGCCGATATCTAAGATTGCCTGACGGATTTTGGTTTTGTCATGTCCACTGGCTCCCTGCATAAGTTGACGATAACTGTTGGCCATCTGTGATGTATAAATGCGGGTTGCGCCAAAATCTAATAAAACAATTTTTTGGTTTTCTTGATCATATTGGTAGTTAGCAAAGTTAGGATCAGTTTGTACCAATTGGAAGTCGAATAGTTCTTTAAAAAACAAACGCATCAGATGGCTCATAACTTGATCACGTGTTGCTTGTGGCGCATCGACCAACTGCTCTATCGGTATACCATCAACAAAACTCATAGCAAGAATAGTATCAGAACTGAATTCGTGATCTACAACCGGCATAATAAAAGCATCGTCATTTTCAATAACTGCTGCATATCGCTCTAAATATTGACCTTCAAGTGCATAATCTGCCTCATCATGAAGTTGTTTTTTAGCTTCGGACAATAACGATTTAATATCCAGTCCCTTAGGTAATAGCCCAGTCATTTTTATTAAAGTAGCCACGTTATCTACATCGCTATTGATGCTTTGTTTGATACCTGGATATTGAATTTTAATTGCTAGACGTTTCAGATCTTGGGTGATGACTTTATGCACTTGGCCTATAGAAGCTGCAGCGATAGGTTGCAGTGGAAATTGGATAAACTTTTTCTGCCAGCTTTCACCCCATTCTGCTTTTAATAAACTAATGAGCTCTTTTTCTGGCATCGACTTGGCGTCTGAGCGCAGCCGAGCTAGTAAATCTGCCAACTCCGCAGGCAACATATCACCTGCATCCATCGATATCATTTGACCTACTTTCATCGCCGCACCCCGCATTTGAGAAAGTTGATCGGCCACTCGCAAGGCATTGCTAGGGGTCAGTAATAAGTCTTTTATTTTAGGCCGATTACCTTTAGCTAATTCGCTAACGCCTTCAGCGAGAATATTTCCTGCCACTCGCCCTGCTAAAGAACTGAGTTTACCCAAACGACTTAATCGTCCTTTTGGTATAGAGGCTGTATCTGTATTTTTCTGCATGAATAGATGAACCTATAAATAATCTAATACGTTGGTCTGCGTGTTCTAGATTACTCTGGCTTTGTTATTTCCTCTATAGCGCCTACTTCTAACATTGGCGATGCATCTAATTTTTCAGCATCCATCATGGAGGCAATACGCTGCATAGTTGACGTTAACTGGGTTTGTTCCCAGTCTTGTAGTTTTTCAAAACGATCAATAAAATGTGTTTGTAGTGGTCGTGGCGCATCTTTGATTACCGCCTTTCCTCGCTCAGTAAGGTATAATCCCACTTTACGTTTATCTGTTATCGAGCGTTCTCTAATGACATAGTCACGTGCCTCGAGTCGATCTAAAATACTCGTCACCGTGGCTGAGCTAAGATTAATACTTTGGGCGATATCCTTAACCATATAACCGTCATGTTTATCAATTTCTTTAAGAACAATAAGCTGAGGACTGGTAAGCCCACTTTCTTTAGATAGTTTTTTTGAATAAAGATCGATAGCTCTTATAACCTTTCTTAATGAAACCAATAACTCTTCATACTTTTGCATAACACTTTCCTTTAAACATCTTTGAAGGTACTTATAAAAACACTTAACCGGCGCCGAATAATGGCGCTAATGTATGAGTAATGAACCTGAAGTTCAATTTTTTATTAGATACCAAACTTCGTAAATACACTTTAAAAGTTCAATACTATCTAATTATTACGCCTTTGTACTATCTTATGTCGATAATAAAGTGGATTTTAGATGTTTAAATGGTTAGTATACTAATCATTAGTTCACTGCGTAATTTTAATCGACTATTGATTCAGGTTAAAATTAAGCTTTGAAACTAATCAAAAACATCAGTAGCTATCAAAAGTCCAAAAATAGGGCAACAACTTTTCTCGGTTGTGGTTGTGTATTTTTGCTTTGAATTGCTGATGAATTGGTAAATAGTTTTAGACCGCAAGGCTAAAAGCATATTGTCTAATAGACAAATCAACTGTCATTAACATTGGCGGTACTCAAGTACTAGGTTAGTAACCTACCTCTTAAACAGAAAAACTCTAGCGTTAGGGCTTTTCAACATAAAAAATCATTAAGAATGGCACTTATGCCTATCAATATTCACGCGTTGAACAACGCAAGGTAAGTAATTATTTACATGAATAAATTAGAATGGAAACGTATTGTCATAAAAGTCGGAAGTGCATTGATCGCACCTCATGGAAAGGGCTGTAGTAGCCAATATCTAATCAGTATTGCGCAATTTATTGTGAGCTGTCGTGCTCAAGGCATCGAGGTGGTGTTAGTGTCATCAGGTTCGGTAGCCGCAGGATCACATTTGTTCCCTGATGAGTTACAACAGACTATTCCAATTAAAAAGGCGATGGCCGCTGCGGGTCAAGCAGAGATGATGGCGACATGGGATAAATTATTTGATTTTTCAACAGCTCAAATGCTGCTAACCCGTTGCGATTTGCGTGATAGAGAACGCTATGTGAGTGTTAGAGAGACAATATTTACTTTGTTAGAGCATGAGGTACTGCCGATTATCAATGAAAATGACACCATTGTGACTGACAAATTGAAAGTAGGAGATAATGATAATTTATCTGCTATCGTCGCTGCGGCTGCTGACGCTGATGCCTTGATTATTTGTTCCGATATTAACGGTCTCTATAACAAAAATCCGAATAAACACGATGATGCTGTGCTGATCCCGAATATCTCAGAGATTAATGCAGATATTTTCGCTATGGCAGATGGAGCAACGAGTGCTGTTGGCACAGGTGGTATGATAACTAAGGTAGAAGCGGCTCAAAAAGCGACGTTGCACGGTATTGATACCTATATAGTAAATGGCTTTACTGAATCGTCATTTATCCAGTTGCTCAATGGCGAAAATCCAGGGACGCATTTTTCCTCAGATCCCTCGCCAATGAAGGAACATCTGCATTGGATGACACACACGTCGACGGCTCAGGGTGAAGTAATAGTCGAGGATGACTTTACTGCCAAATTAGACGCACACAGTGAACAGCTAACTAGTGATGATTTAGTCGAGGTTAAAGGAGAATTTGCTGTAGGTGATACGATATTAGTACGTAGAAATGACGGTACTAAGTTGGCAAAAGCCAAGTCTAACTACAGTAGTTGTTTGTTGAATTTTATCACTAACCAAGAAGATAAAAACTTTGCCATTGATTTTCAGGAGCAAACGGGACCTATTATTTCAGACAAAAACGTTGCCCTGTTGGAGGCCCCATGAGCATCATAAAAACGTTAACCTTAGGCGCAGTAAAAGCATCAAAGATATTAGCTATTTTAGAAGAGTCAATTAAAAACCAAGTCTTGATTGCTATGGCGGTTGCGCTGCGTGAGAACAAACAAAATATCCTTGTTGCGAATGATCAAGATTTGACTCAGGCGAGACAAAATAGTTTGAGTAGCTCTATGATAGATAGGCTTACCTTAAATGATGAAAGAATTGAAGCAATGGCATCGGGAATCGAAGTCATTGCGGGTTTAGCTGACCCTGTTGGTGCTGAACGAGTTGTTAGCGAACGTCCTAATGGATTACAAATTCGCAAGATGCGTGTGCCTCTTGGTGTTGTTTGCATGATTTTTGAAGCTCGCCCTAATGTCACGGCAGATGCGGGTGCGTTGTGCTTTAAATCAGGTAATGCGGTTATTTTACGTGGTGGCAAAGAGGCTTTGATCTCTAGCTTAGCCATCGCACAAATTCTACAAGATGTATTAGTAAAATTTGATTTACCTAAAGAACTTATTACTGTTGTACCTGATCCTAGCCGCGACTTGATGTTTGAGTTGATGCAGCAGCGCGACAGTATTGATGTGATCATCCCAAGAGGTGGTGAAGGGTTGATTAATTTTGTTACCGACAACAGTAAAATACCCGTCATTCAACATTTTAAAGGTGTATGCCATCTATACATAGATAAAGAAGCGGATCTGAACGTTGCGATGGATCTGTTAGTGAATGGTAAAACCCACAGAACGGGTGTCTGTAATGCGATTGAAGGCCTGTTGGTAGATACCTCAATAGCTGCTGATTTTTTACCTAAAGTGGCTGAAAAATTGAGAGAGAAACAGGTAAAAGTGAATGCCTGTGCAGATGCTTGTCAATATTTTAGCCATGCCACCGTTTTAGCTTTAGAGGATTTCGGTCAGGAATACCTGGACTTAGAGATAGCAGTTCGAATTGTTGATGGTGCTGAAGAAGCTATGGCGCACATTGACAGGTATGGTAGTCACCATACCGAGGTTATATGTACTAAAAACGAACTAACCGCGAGACGTTTTCAACGTTCTGTAGATGCCTCGGTGGTGATGGTTAATGCATCTTCTCGTTTTTCTGATGGCAGTGAGCTTGGGTTGGGTGCGGAAATCGGTATCGCGACAACGAAGTTACATGCATACGGGCCCATGGGTGTTGAATCACTAACGACCGAGAAATACTTGGTTATGGGTAATGGTCAAATACGTGCTTAGTTTAAAAAAGACAGACTTAAAATAAGTACTTAGTGTAAAAAAACAGAGCGGATTAATCACCGCTCTGTTTTTTTTAAGTCCAGACTTATATTTTATTATTCGTTAATTACTCGCCAAAAGAGCCTGCAGCGCCGGGAAACACGACCGGACTCTCAAAACCTTCTTCGCTGACACTCGCTACACCAAAAAAGTAATTGTCAATTACTACATTTTCTAAAGTGTACTCGGTCACGTTGCCTACAAACTTACTGTATTGCCATTGTGGTGCGTCGGTGTAGCGCCAATAAATTTTATACCCAGCAAGCTGCTTGTTTTGGTCTTTGTCTAGCGCCGCCCAGCTCAACTCAGTGCTAGGTTGAACTGCACCTTTTATTGTTACCTCTGCTGGTGGCGAGGGCGCCCAAGCCATACCTGCTAACGATACCGCATTTAATGCGGTGAGCTTAGCTGCATAATCAAAATTAACACCGTCAATCGTATCACCATATGTGACACCATTTTCGACCCGTAAATCTTGATGTTGACGGTCATAATGTTCATTGGTTTCCATAATGCGAACACCCGGAAAACCTAAATCGTTGAAGGGGCGGTGATGACCACCGCGGCCGAATCTGTCTAAGCGATACACGACCATAGTATCCAAGTTAGGGATATATCGGTCTGCCATTAAATCGATGTATCGGGCTAAGTTGCGACTAGGTGAGTCCACTTCGCCACCTGTATATCTGCGGTTACGTGCTTCAGCATCCGTTTCGGTGTAGCGCGTACCTTCGGCAAAAATACGAGCCGTGGTGTTGTTGATAACGCCATTGATACCAGCAATATTGCCAATCATGTCATTGTTTAAAACGGCTTTTAAACGCCACCCATCTTTTTGTGCTGTTTCAGCTAATATTTTTCCACCAAATAGCCCCTGTTCTTCACCTGCTAAAGCCGCGTAAACAATGCTACCGTTAAACTTGTACTGGCTTAATATTCGGGCCGCTTCTAGGGTGCCCGCGACGCCTGAGGCATTATCATTTGCACCGGGTGAATCATCAGTGAAGTTCATTACATCTGAGATGCGCGAGTCAATATCGCCAGACATCATGACGTAGCGATTAGGATCCGTACTACCGGTTTGCACTGCAATCACACTTATCACTTCTGTCGCATCTGGAATACGTTTTTCACCTTGAATGGTTTGTGACTGGAAATACACTTTTAGACAACCTCCACATGCTTTAGAAATATTATCAAATTCAGACTTGATCCAGCGTCTTGCCGCACCAATCCCTCTAGTATCTGATTTTGTGTCGGACAAAGTATGTCGAGTGCCAAAGTTAACTAATTTTTGGATATCTTGTTCAATACGTTTTGCATCAATCTGTTGTTGAATGTCATGTAATTGCTGTTGATCTTTGTAACTTAATTCTTCCGCTTGTGAGGTAAATGCTAAGATATAAAACGAAAGGGCAAATAACGCGGGTAGAGTATTTTTCACAATATGTTCCTAAATGATTTTGTTTATTATTTAAGTTAGTTTAACGTATTTTGACCCGATATTGTTCATTTCTAGTATTCATTATCTTAAAACTGCAATTGGCTAACATTATGATCCCACTGGTATTTCATCCTATTTATAGTCAACTAGACTTGCCTGTGCGGCATCGTTTCCCTATTGAAAAGTATCAAGGGATCCGTGATGGATTAGCTGCGATGGGGGTTGCTGATGATAATTTTCACATGCCAACTGCAATTTCTCCAAAAGATTTGCGGCAAGTATTTAATCCGCAATATGTGCAACAACTAGTAGATGGAACTCTGGATGTTAAAGCTATGCGGCGTATCGGTTTTCCTTGGTCGGCACAACTTATTCAGCGCTCATTAACGGCTGTAGGCGGCACAGTTTTAACGGCCAAACTAGCCTTAGAACAGGGTAAAGCATTAAATTTGACCGGTGGTTATCATCATGCATTTGCGAACTATGGTTCAGGTTTTTGTCTATTTAACGATTTGTATTTGGCCGCTTTATCTATGTTGAAAAGTCCTAAAATTGATAAAGTACTCATTTTCGATTGTGATGTGCATCAAGGCGATGGTACTGCGAAATTAGCTGAAAATAACGCCCAAATTTATACTGTTTCTCTGCATGCTGAGAAAAACTTCCCATACCGCAAACAGCACTCAAATATGGACTTTAACTTGCTCAAAGGAACACAAGATAGCGAATATTTAGATACAGTTGACAGTGCTTTGCATTTGGCCATTAACACTTATCAACCTGACGCCGTCATTTATGATGCTGGGGTAGACATTCACATCGATGATGACTTAGGACATCTGAACATCACTACTGAGGGCGTATATCAAAGAGACTGCTTAGTTTTTGATACCTGTAAACACAAAGGATTACCTATCGCAGCAGTAATAGGGGGGGGGTATCAACGAAACATAAAAGCCTTAGTAGATGTGCATCTTCAATTATATAAAGCCGCTGGTGTGATGTAGCCCCAACTTCCACAATATTTGCACATTTATCTTTTACTGTGTTTAGAAAGGCTTAAAACAATACCTCGGTGAATCGTTTACTGCATGACATTGATCACGTACTCCCAGAATAACGTTAATAACTAGAATTCGGTGTGTTGTCTGGGTCTATTTCACTTGATACTTCATCTGGATCCACATCATTTATTAAGAGCGTTTCGCGCACTACTTCTATGTGCTTTAACACTGCCTGATAGCGAGCACCATACTCATACTTAGTCACTTCAATAGTCTTTGGCATATAGCTAAAGGCAATCTTTAGTGCCATAAGCGCTTCTTTGTCTAATTTGTTAGTCATATTCTATCCCGATGTATCAAATTGGGGTTTTTATATACGCAGATGTAATCATAATGATTGCGTTGAGTGGGGAACTCACTTATTCTTTTATGAGAAAGTCATTATGAGTCTATCCTGATGGAATACCAGATTAATTTAAATGAATTGCAAATACAAAAGAAGTTAGCAGAGTTGACCCATGCACAAGCAGACCGTTTGGCATTTATTGATTTTAGTTTGCAGTTTTTTGGTCACGTTGCTCGAACAGATTTGATCCAACGTTTTAAAACAGGGTTGGCTGCAAGTACTCGGGACTTTAGTACTTATAAGCAGCTTGCTCCACATAATCTCATTTTGCGACATCAAACTAAAAGTTATCATCGAACGAATGACTTTCAATCAGTATTTAACCATGATCCACAGGTGATTTTAACGTCACTCAGCCGTGGTTTTGGAAATGGTATCTCGACTGGTATACAGCCGTCTGAGCAGTGTTTTGATGCGGTTAGGCTGATACATCCGAATGTTGTAATAATTGCCAGTATCATGCGGGCTATTCATAACAAACAAGCCATTAAGTGTGGTTATGTGTCTGTATCGTCTGGTGAAACAGAGCGTGCATTAGTGCCTCACTCAATTATCAACAATGGCCATCGTTGGCATGTGCGCGCTTATGATCGTAAGAGCAATCGTTTTCGAGATTTTGTGGCTACCCGTTTTACTTTTGTAGATGAACTTCAGGGTCCTGTGCATGTGCATGAAGCCAGTCCGTATGATCAGCAATGGCAACAAATTGTAAAAATTGTGCTTGTTCCCCATCCTAAAATTATGCAATCGAAGGCGATTGAGATGGATTATAATATGCGGGATGGAATGCTTTCGATGCAACTACGAGCTGCAGTTGCTGCTTATGTATTAAGACAATGGCAGGTGGATTGTTCAGCGACTCAAACCGAGCACCATCAAGGTTGCCAGTTGTCATTGGCTAACCCTGAGGTACTCGAATTAATTGAAAATATTTCTTTAGCCCCAGGAGCGGGTAGGTCCGCATGATAGTGAATCGGTTTAGCGAAATGTTATTACACTATCAATCGTGTGTTGGATAATGTCCAAAGTAGATTTTTCTGATATTGAAAGTATCGACAAACCAGGATATTGGGATAAGCGTTTGAAAATATAACTGATTTCTTGATTGGCATATTTGTGATGTGCATCTTTTACTTTAGACCGTCTGGAGAATAAAGCATCGGCCTCATCGAAGAATAATATTCCGTTTTCTGTTTCAGCCTGAGCAACCAGTTTTGATAGATGTTTCTCGGTTTCTCCAATGTACTTATCGACCAATCGTTGACAGTCAATAAAACAGACTGGCTGTTTAGTATGGTAAGCAAGTTGATTTAGTTGCATGACCTTATCGGCGGTATGCTTTCCGTAAAAAGCCAGCTTTGTGTTGATTTTTTTTGCTGATTTGTCTGATGCCACTTTTAATTTGTCGGTCTCGTCTTGGTTTATGGCTACGTCGCGTGTTGTTGCAATAGGCTTAGATAACAAATGGATGAACGAAGTTGAGCCATTGTGATATTCACTAAATACGATTTTGTAGTCTGCGACTGCCACTATCATTCTCCTAGATTTATGGTTGTTTTAAAACAATTTAAGATTGTAAATTTAACTATAGTAAATCCACAACTTTGCAATACGCGATAAATATACATACTTGTATGGTTGGCAAAGGACTAGGCCGTTAAACATTTTGTGCATAAACAATAACTATAAATCCGCTTTTTTAATATGGTTTTAGTCATAATTGCCTTTCTAAACAGACTGATTTCTGGTATTTTCTTCTGCAAATAGACGTCCAGATGTCTCTAATTCAACTGCCAAGTGGAAATCTCATGAGCAAAGTGTCGTTGCCAAAAGAAAAAATCAAAATATTACTACTTGAAGGTCTTCATCAAAGTACCTTAGATACCCTTCATGCTAATGGGTATGAGAACATTGAGTATCTGAAAACATCTCTTCCAGAAGATGAATTGATCGCCAAAATTAAAGACGTACATTTTGTGGGTATTCGTTCTAGAACGCAACTGACTGAAAATGTTATTGCCGCTGCTAATAAATTAGTGGCAGTAGGTTGTTTTTGTATTGGTACTAATCAGGTCGACTTGGTCGCTACGCAGATACGAGGGATACCCGTTTTTAATGCGCCTTTTTCAAATACCCGTTCAGTAGCAGAGTTGGCACTGGCTCAAATTATTTTATTGTTGCGAGGCGTGCCAGCGAGAAATGCCAAGGCACATAAGGGCATTTGGGATAAAAGCGCGGTTGGCTCTTTTGAGGCGCGTGGCAAGACCCTAGGTATCATTGGTTACGGCCACATTGGTACTCAATTAAGCATTTTGGCTGAGCATCTTGGGATGCGAGTACAGTTTTTTGATATTGAAGATAAACTAGTCTTGGGTAACTCAACACAAACTAAAACCTTAAAACAATTATTAAATACTTCTGATGTCGTTACCCTTCACGTACCTGAGACAGTACAAACTCAAAACATGATCGGTGCCAAAGAGTTAGCCATGATGAAAGATGGTGCAATTCTAATCAATGCTGCCAGAGGTACCATCATTGATATTGATGCCTTGGTCAATGCGCTGAAGAGTGGCAAATTATCGGGTGCCGCTATCGATGTATTTCCGGTAGAGCCAAAGTCGAATAACGAACCTTTTGAATCCCCATTGATTCAATTCGACAATGTGATTTTGACACCGCACGTAGGTGGAAGTACTCAAGAAGCCCAGCAGAATATTGGCATCGAAGTGGCTGGTAAATTGGCCAAGTACAGTGATAATGGTTCGACTTTGTCGGCAGTGAATTTCCCTGAAGTATCTTTGCCTGAACAAACTGATCGCTCACGTTTATTACATATTCATAAAAATGCGCCGGGTGTGTTAACACAAATTAACCAAGCCTTTGCTCAAAAAGGTTTAAATATTGCGGCGCAGTATCTGCAAACCAATGAAAATATTGGTTATGTAGTGATTGATGTTGAAACTGACGATGCAGAAGAAGCATTTGAGCAGTTGCAAAAGATTGACGGCACCATCAAGACCAGAATTCTGCATTGATTGACTGTTAGTTTTCCAGCAGTAAAATGTAAAAACACCTGCTAAATTAGCGGGTGTTTTTCATTTTGGGTGATAAAACTTTGGTTTTATAAAGAGCAGGAATTACACAGGAAAAGCAATCGTAAATTCTACCCCTTTGCCTATTTCAGAGCGACAATCTATGGTTCCTCTAAGCACTTTCATAACAATGTTATTACAGATGTGCATACCTAGCCCGCAGCTTTCTGTTTCTCTGGCTAAGGTAAAGAACGGTTTATAAATATTTTCAATCGTTTGCATAGACATACCGATGCCATTGTCTTGGTATATGAATACAAGTTTTTTGTTGTTTGCTGAGTCATATTCGATATTAGCTTTAATCGTTATTCGCCCATCTGTACCGGGAGCAAAGGCATGATGAGCCGAGTTCATAATTAAATTGATTAGCAGCTGGCCTAATGCACCAGGATTACTTTCAATCGTTAAGTCGGCAGGAATATCTACGCAAAACTTATGTGGGGTGAGTTTAAGCCTAGGCTTAAGTGAGAGTAAAACCTCGTACACATAGTCGCATATCACAAACGAACGTATATCTTGACTATGCTGGTCGACTGATAGACGTTTAAACGTTTTGATTAACTCATTTGCTCTGAGTATATTGCGCTCAATAATTTGCGACGCTTCAGTGGATTCTTTTAGGTAATTAATAAGTTCAGAACGTTTTAGTTGATCATCTTGTAACTTTTCGAAACAGTCGTGTTGAATTTCACTTAGAAAGCTCGCAGCGGTTACCGTCACGCCAATCGGTGTACTTATTTCATGTGTTAAGCTCGACATCATGGTGCCCAGGGCTGCCATACTTTCCATTTCTAGCAGCTGACTTTGTACTTCGGCTCGCTGCTCAATAGCTTTTTTTAGTAAGCTATTTATTTCTTCAGTTGTCTCTTTCTGCGACATACATTCTTGATGTAAGGCTACTTTTTTTTGTAATTCCTTAGCCTTATTTTTGGAATGATATAATAGGGCACCAGCACTCTGAATTGCACGTTGTAAGAGTGATAATTCCGCTACATCGGCATTTCTTGCGGTGTTAAACAAAGCACTAAATACTCCGCTAATTGAACCATCCTCGGATACAATTGGAACCAACCAATTGGCAACAATACCTAATTCTTTGGCTTCAATATGCAAAGTTTGCCAAGCTCTGGATGAGTAGATATCAGTCACAATACTGTGATTGCCTTGTTTGGTATTTTTACTGCAATCAGACTGAGTATTGTTTAAAAGGGACTTAATAATCTGTTTTATAAAACGTGGATGTGGATCCGTGCTTTTATTGAGAGTTCGGAAGACTGCTTTTTTACTATCAAATATTAATACTTGGCAATGACAGCTACCTAAAATAGTTTCTAAACAATCTGTGATTGTATTTAAGCCATGGTCTAGGGGCTTACCACTTAATATGCTTTCCAGCGCACAAGCGCGCGCATCGTCGAGTATGCGCTGTGATGCTAACGCAACATTTCTAGTATTGTCTTCGTTGGAGATAAGTTGTAGAGGTTGCATAGATTTTTATTATTATTAGAACTACACCAGTAAAATAATCTATCATATTTTGAGCAGTTGTAAAGATATCAGACTTTTTATAGATCCCCGTGTATTGCCTGCAAAGCAGATATGGCAGTGATTGCAGCCGTTTCAGTGCGTAACACTCTTGGTCCCAGTTGGATAGTCTGAAATCCATTCTGTTCAGTTTGGTATATTTCTTGGTCTGAAAAACCACCTTCTGGGCCAATCAACAATCTGGCTCCAGCAGGAGGCATAGACACATGTCTAAACGCTTTCTCAGCCCTTGGGTGTAAAGTAAGACGGACTTGGTTAGTGGATGAGTTTATCCAGTCTGCAAATAAACGCGGTGCATGCAATGTCGGCAATACATTTCTGCCACACTGCTCACAAGCTGCAATTGCTAATTTTTGCCATTGCTCATGTTTTTTAGACCATCTGTCTTGACTGAGTTTCACACCACAGCGTTCGGTAATAAGTGGAGTGATTTCAGATACGCCTAATTCGACCGATTTCTGGATCACCCATTCCATTCTGTCGCCTCGAGAAATACCTTGGCCTAGATGGATACAAAGGGGGGATTCTATGCTGATTGAAATCTTAGAGTCTATGTGAACTACAACTTTACGTTTGGCCACTTCAAAGAGCTGGGCGCTATATTCGTTCCCATCACCATTAAATAACACCACTGCTTGCCCTGTTTTAGCGCGTAGAACATTAGCCACGTGATTAGTTGCATCATCAGTCAAAGTGACATAGGAGTCAGACGATAACTCGAAAGGATAATAAATTCTGCTGATGCGCATGTTGTTACTCTGTCAGGATTTTCATAAATGGTATCAACAGTGTGAAAATTAAAGAAGGGATATATTAGGGAATGACAAACATAAATGTATTAAGAGTAGGCGGATGGTTCAGTCCCGCCTAGCCTCTAATTATTGCTTAGTTAATTTCAATCGCTTCCGACGTGTCAATAGTTTGAGTTCGCTGCTGGGCCATGTCATTAGCCCCTTTTCTAGCAAACTTAGTGTTTTTACCCTTTTCTCTGGACATTGAAAAAGCGAAAAGTAAAACCAATGAGATAACTAATAAACTGACAAGTAACATTCTCAATTCCTTTAAAAATATTAAAACACCTAAACAAATCAACTCGATTATAGCACTAATTTTTTTATATTTAAAAAAATTGATTTAATCGATGGCGTTGTGTTTTAAACACAACTCAGCGTAAATATATATTAAGTAAGCGACATATTTATGAAGTGCTTTAGTTGAATCTAAATATTATTAAAACTAGACTTTCCACTAATATAATAAATAAAACCTTTCATTTATTATATTAGTGGAATTAAGAATTTCATCACCATAATCGTATTTGGTCGTATTATTTAATTATTAAAAAGGTTGGAGATAAAAATGTTTGGATTTGACACGGAAAAAATGTCTCAGTTGATGGATGCCTATGTTATACCATGGGGGATTAATATTGTAATGGCGATCGCCATATACATTATTGGTAAGTTTATTGTTGGCATATTAGTGAATGTCTTTGGCAAAGTGATGGCTCGTTCTAAGTATGACGATATGCTGATTGATTTTGTCAAAGCTATCGTTAACGCCATTCTAATGCTGTTTGTTATTGTAGCTTCGTTAGACCAACTGGGTGTGAATACCACCTCAATGGTGGCTATCCTAGGCGCTGCAGGCTTAGCTATTGGTTTGTCTTTACAAGGTTCATTACAAAATTTTGCGTCAGGTGTCATGTTGCTAGTATTTAGACCGTTTAAAGCTGGTGATTTTATCGATGCGGGTGGCGAAATGGGCACTGTTAAGACTATTAGTATTTTTACTACCATGATGACAACAGCTGATAATAAACAAATTATTGTTCCAAACGGTAAGATATACGGTGGCAACATCACTAACTTTTCAGCTAATGATACTCGCCGCGTTGATATGGTGGTGGGCATTGGTTACGACAGTGATTTGAAAAAAGCTAAACAGATCTTAAATGAAATGGTAGCAGCAGATGAGCGCATATTAAAAGATCCAGCGCCAAAAGTTGCTGTTTCTGAGTTGGCTGACAGTAGTGTTAATTTTGTGGTGAGACCTTGGGTTGCTTCTGCAGATTACTGGGCAGTGAAGTTTGATTTTACTGAAGCGGTTAAGTTACGTTTTGACGCTGAAGGTATTTCAATTCCATTCCCACAAATGGACGTACATGTTCACAAAAACGACTAAGCTTTAATCGTTATAAAGATGCCGCCCTAGTATTAAATAGCGCGGCATTTTCTTTGTCTGTAATTTGTCTGTAAATAGAGCTAAATTTTACATTTGGGTTTGTTCTTTGCCATGCGATATTGCTCCATAGCTTTGGGCATATTCTGAGCTAGATTTTTGATCCGGGTAGCTGGAAGAGGGTGTGTGGATAGTAATTCTGGTTGACGGTCATCGCCACTGGCTTTAGACATGTTCTGCCATAAATTGACTGACTGTTGAGGGTCAAAGCCTGCTTTTGCCATGAGGTCTAATCCAATGAGATCCGCTTCTGATTCATGCGTGCGACCGAATGGTAATTGAACGCCAACTTGCACACCTAAACCTAAGCCCGCCATTATCATGTTGCTACTAGCAATTTCATTGGCTTTTAACAACTGGTTAGTGACTTCCATTCCTACGCCAATCAGAGCACTACTCGACATTCTCTCATTACCATGTTCAGCAATAACATGGCCTACTTCATGGCCAATTACAGCAGCAAGCTGATGTTGATTTTCGCTAAGCTCAATTAACCCGGTGTATACACCAATTTTACCCCCTGGTAAGGCAAACGCATTAATTTGCGGTGAGTCAAATACCACTAGCTCCCATTCTCCTGTAAACACTGATTTAGGTACATGTCGTGTTATGGCGTCGGCAATACACTTCACATATTGATTAGACACTGGCTGGCTTGAAACCTTTTGTTCTGTTTTCATACTGGCAAAAGCCTGCTCGCCCATGCCTGCTAACTGAGAGCTGGAATAGAGTTTGAGTTGATTTCGGCCCAGTGGTGATTTAGCGCATGATGATAGACAGGTAGTAATAATAATAATTAAGCACAAGTATTGAGTACATCGCATGGAAATTTTTTTCGTGAAGTCTAATAATTGAGCGATCATACCTTGAATTAAGCAATCGATTAAGCATCTGTTTTGTTAAAATTTATTTAGTGACAAACAAATCTTTAAATAGAAATCTATGATGTACAAATTTTATGTTGTTGTTTCAACAACTTTACAGATGATTTTATTATCTGCATGACCAACTCAAGCCACGTTTTCCAGAGAGTTAATAATCAATGTGTTACTGCATTTTATGTTTTGCTAGAAAATAGCGATAATATTAATATTAATATTAAGACATCGGTGGGCGAGGGTTCTGGAATAGGAGAAATGGATAGAGTCCTGATTAATGCCTAAAGTAATAGTTAGGATAGCAGGAGTCAATTTCGACCGGTTGTGTGGTGGGGTATTCAGCGTTTTTGATGGCAATACTTATGGCTGTGAATAACAGTTAGCCACAGTGGATTGCGCTATTAGCAGTTTGACTGTAGAAGATAAGGACGAGGTACAGGGGCAATTTGTCAGTATTAGGGGGAGCTGGTGCACTATGAATTTGATTGCTAGCAACCATAGATTGTGAAAAATACAGCGCCGCAATATTCACAACCTTAAAGAGGCTAAAAGCAATATAGCCTTATTTTGAGGCTATATTGTCCTGAACTGACTTTATTAAATACTTGCTTTGAGGCGTTCAGCAATATCTGTTTTTTCCCACGGAAACTCTTCTCTGCCAAAGTGCCCGTATGCTGCGGTGGCTTGATAGATAGGTCGCTCTAAGTCGAGCATTTTGAGTAATCCGTAGGGTCTAAGTTCGAAGTTGTCACGTACCAACTTAACCAATAATGCATCTGAAACTTTACCTGTGCCAAAGGTGTCAATATTGATAGATGTTGGCTCTGCCACACCGATGGCGTAAGACAATTGGATTTCGCATCTGTCGGCCAATCCAGCTGCGACGATATTTTTTGCAACGTAACGTCCAGCATAAGCCGCTGATCTATCCACTTTTGAAGGATCTTTGCCAGAAAATGCGCCACCGCCATGTCTTGCCATACCGCCGTAGGTATCGACAATTATTTTACGTCCGGTCAAGCCACAATCGCCCATAGGGCCGCCAATAACAAACCGACCTGTGGGGTTAATAAAATATTTGGTTTTGTTGCTAAGCCATTTTTCAGGTAATACTGGCTTAATAATTTCTTCCATCACTGCTTCACGAAGATCTGCGGTACTAATACTTTCATCATGTTGAGTTGACAACACCACCGCATCAATAGCCACGGGTTGATTATTTTCGTAGATAAAAGTGACTTGGCTTTTGGCATCAGGCCTCAACCAGTTTAAGGTGCCGTTTTTACGTAACTCAGACTGACGTTTTACCAAGCGGTGAGAATAGGTGATCGGTGCAGGCATCAACACATCTGTTTCATTACTGGCATAACCAAACATTAAACCTTGGTCCCCGGCACCTTGCTCTTCTGGTGAGGTGCGGTCTACGCCTTGATTAATATCAGGTGATTGTTTACCAATGGCATTTAATACGGCGCATGAGTCTGCATCAAATCCCATATCTGAATGCACATATCCGATTTCTCTAACTGTCTTGCGGGTAATTTCTTCTATATCCACCCATGCCGAGGTTGTAACTTCGCCACCTACTAACACCATACCTGTTTTGACAAAGGTCTCGCAGGCCACTCTTGCCTTAGGATCTTGGGTTAAAATAGCATCTAAAACTGCATCAGAAATTTGATCTGCAATTTTATCAGGGTGTCCTTCAGATACAGATTCAGAAGTAAATAAATGTGAGGTCATAAAAGCACCTTGTGTCAGAGTCGTTGTACGGATTAATACGTGTATTTTAACTATTCAAGTACAAAATACCAGTCTTTACTTCTAGACGTCCGAACGTCTATGTATTTTATTCTGCTAAGGTGTAAACAAAAGTCATATGAAAATACTCATTCATAGAGTATTTAGGATTGCAGTTACATGCTGGCTAATACAAAATGTATAGTTAACTAAGGTGTCTTTAGCGAACAGTTACGGATACCCATAATTATTGGATCAGTCAGGAGACCACATGTCGTCATCACGTCGAGAACTCGCCAACGCCATTCGCGCCCTTAGTATGGATGCCGTTCAACAAGCTAACTCCGGTCACCCAGGTGCACCCATGGGTATGGCTGACATAGCGCAAGTGTTGTGGGCAGATCATATGCAACATAATCCAAGCAACCCAGATTGGGCCAACAGAGATAGATTTGTATTATCTAACGGCCACGGTTCGATGTTGATTTATTCTCTTTTACATCTGACTGGTTATGCATTACCGATTGAAGAGTTAAGAAATTTCCGTCAATTGCATTCAAAAACGCCAGGTCACCCTGAATACGGTTACGCACCGGGTGTTGAAACTACCACTGGACCTTTGGGACAAGGGTTAAGTAACGCAGTGGGCATGGCGATTGCTGAAAAAACCTTAGCCGCACAATTTAACCAGCCAAATTTTGATGTGGTTGATCATTTTACCTACTGCTTCTTAGGTGATGGCTGTTTGATGGAAGGTATTTCTCACGAAGTATCTTCTTTAGCAGGTACATTAGGCTTAGGTAAGTTAGTCGCCTTTTGGGATGACAACGGTATTTCAATTGATGGTCATGTTGCAGGTTGGTTTACTGATAACACCCCAGATCGTTTTGAAGCCTACGGCTGGCATGTTATTGCCGGCGTAGACGGACACGACTCTCAAGCTATTGCTGAAGCGATTGCCGCTGCTAAAGCTGAAACGTCTAAGCCAACGCTCATTTGCTGTAAAACTATTATAGGTTTTGGCTCACCGAATAAATCGGGCAGTCACGACTCTCACGGCGCACCTTTAGGTGTAGAGGAAATCAAAGCTGCGCGCGAATTCCTTAACTGGCCTTATGCTCCATTCGAAATTCCGGAAGATATTTATGCCAGTTGGGATGCAAAAGCATCGGGTACAGCAAAAGAACAAGCTTGGAATGAGAAATTTACTGGATACCAAAAAGCACATCCAGCATTAGCTGCAGAGTTAACACGTCGTTTAGCCGGTGACTTACCGGCTGATTTTGCTGAAAAAGCGGATGCCTTCATTCAGCAATCACAAGACAAAGCTGAAAATGTAGCTAGCCGTAAGTCTTCACAAAATTCAATTGAGACATTCGCTACATTGTTACCTGAAGTGTTAGGTGGTTCAGCTGATTTAGCTGGCTCAAACCTTACTATTTGGTCTGGCACCAAAGGCATTTCAGCCGATGATGCTAGCGGCAACTATATATATTATGGTGTGCGAGAGTTTGGTATGAGTGGCATAATGAATGGTATTGGGCTGCACGGTGGATTCCGTCCATTCGGCGCTACCTTCTTAATGTTTATGGAATATGCACGCAACGCAGTGCGTATGGCGTCATTGATGGGTATTCCAAATATCTTTGTGTATACCCATGATTCTATTGGTCAAGGTGAAGATGGACCTACTCATCAACCTATCGAGCAAATAGCCAACTTACGCCTTACTCCAAACTTAGCTACATGGCGTCCTTGTGATGGTGCAGAAACTGCGGTTGCATGGAAATCAGCGCTAGAACGTAAAGATGGCCCATCTGCATTAATCTTTAGTCGTCAAGGTTTGCCTGCGCAACCACGAAATGCTGAGCAGCTTGCCAATGTTGCTAAAGGTGGTTATGTATTAAAAGAGTGTATAGGTACTCCTGATGTTATCTTAATGGCTACTGGCTCTGAAGTAGGCATCACGGTTGAAGCTGCGGAGCAATTATCTGCTGCGGGCATGGCAGTGCGCGTTGTGTCTATGCCAAGTACCTCCGTTTTTGATAAACAAGACGCTGACTACCGCGAGTCGGTATTACCTAGAGCTGTGACTAAACGTGTTGCGGTCGAAGCGGCTCATGTCGATTTTTGGTATAAATATGTTGGATTGGGTGGTGCTGTTGTGGGCATGTCCACCTTCGGTGAATCTGCGCCGGGTGCTGCATTACTGAAGTACTTCGGTATCACAACAGAAGCAGTAGTGAAGGCCGCTAAAGGTTTAAACTAAGAGCTTCTCTCATAATAAAGGCGCTTTTTAGCGCCTTTATTATGAGGTATTGATTATTAGAAAAAGTCTCAGGTGGGATGGCTCATCTTGAATCAAATTAAAGAGTGTTATGTTACGAATTGCAATTAATGGTTTTGGTCGTATCGGCCGCAACGTTGTCAGAGCTTTATATGAAAGTGGCCACAATAGTGACATCCAAGTTGTGGCGATCAATGAGTTAGCCGAGCCAAAAGGTATTGCACACTTGCTCAAGTATGACACGTCCCATGGTCGCTTTGGTTTTTCTGTCGATTTACAAGAAAATCGTTTGATTGTTGCAGGTGATGAAATACTGCTGTTGCAACATGAAAACATTACTGATCTTCCCTGGCAACAACTTGATATTGACTTGGTGCTCGAATGTACCGGTATACATAATGATAGAGCAGCTGGGCAAGCACATTTAGATCAAGGTGCCACAAAAGTGTTGTTTTCGCAGCCTTGTGGTCCAGATATGGATGCCACCGTAATTTATGGGATCAACGATCATCAATTGAAAGCGGATGACTTAATTGTGTCCTGCGGCTCCTGTACAACCAATTGTATTGTGCCCGTGATCCAAGTGTTAGATGACGCATTCAAGGTGTTAAGTGGAACGATTACTACTATTCATTCTTCAATGCACGACCAACAAGTGATTGATGCATACCATACAGATTTGCGGCTTACCCGAGCAGCCAGTCAATCGATCATTCCTGTCGATACCAAGTTAGCGATAGGAATAGAGCGCATTTTACCTAAATTTGCTGGTAAATTTGAAGCCATAGCAGTGCGAGTACCCACTATCAATGTCACAGCCATGGACTTGAGTGTTACTTTGGAAAAACATGTGTGTATTGATGAAGTGAATCAAGCATTAAAACAAGCCCGAGAAGGGCGCTTAAAGGGGATTTTAGACTACACCGAAGAACCTTTAGTATCGGTTGATTTTAATCACGATCCTCATTCTTGTATAGTAGATGGTAGTCAAACACGAGTCAGTCACAAACAACTGGTGAAAACCTTAGTCTGGTGTGACAACGAATGGGGCTTTGCTAATAGAATGATTGATAATGCTATTGCCATGTTCAGCATCCAATAAAGCAAGTTAAAAAAAAGTAACGAAGTTATTATTTACAAGGTAAATTATGTCTATATTGAAAATGACCGAGCTTGATTTAGCCGGTAAAAGAGTCTTAATACGTCAAGACCTAAACGTGCCGGTAAAAGATGGCGTAGTGACCTCTGACGCTCGTATTCGTGCTTCACTACCGACTATCAAGGCTGCTTTAAAACAAGGTGCCAAAGTGATGATTATGTCGCATCTAGGTCGCCCTACAGAAGGTGAATCTGCAGCGGAGCTTTCATTACTACCGGTAGTTAATTATCTAAAAGAAAAAACGGATCTAAACGTGCGACTAGCGACAGACTATTTAGATGGTGTAGACGTTAATGACGGCGAAGTAGTGGTCTTAGAAAACGTGCGATTTAATGTCGGCGAAAGCAAAGACGATGAAACCTTAGCTAAAAAATATGCGGCGTTGTGCGATATTTATGTAATGGATGCATTTGGCACAGCTCATCGCGCTCAGGCTTCTACTCACGGTGTGGGGGTATTTGCGCCAGTTGCATGTGGTGGCCCTTTACTTGTTGGTGAGCTTGATGCATTAGGTAAAGCACTACATAATCCGAAACGTCCATTGGTGGCAATAGTTGGCGGTTCAAAAGTATCAACAAAGTTAACGGTATTAGATGCCTTATCTAAAATTGCTGATCAGTTAATAGTCGGTGGTGGTATTTCAAATACCTTTATTGCAGCGCGTGGCTATAATGTAGGCCGCTCCTTACATGAGGCGAACTTAATCCCAGAAGCTAAGCGTTTAATGGACTCCTTAGATATCCCAAAAACAGTGGATGTGCGTGTTGGTAAAAATTTTAATGAGTCAGAGCCTGCGGTGATAAAAGATGTCAGCGAAGTGCAAGATGACGAAGAAATAATGGACTATGGCCCACAAACAGCTGAAAACGTGGCTGTGATTTTAAAAGGTGCTAAAACTATTCTATGGAATGGCCCTTGTGGTGTTTTTGAATTTGATAATTTCGCTAAAGGTACAGAAGTGGTAGCGCGAGCTATTGCTGCTAGCGATGCTTTTTCAATAGCGGGTGGCGGTGATACGTTAGCGGCGATTGATAAATGGAATTTAAGTGACCAGATTTCATATATTTCTACTGGCGGTGGTGCTTTCCTTGAATTTGTTGAAGGTAAAGAGCTACCTGCTGTGGCAATGTTAGAAGCTAGAGCAGCTAAATAGCTAATCGGCACACGATCTTTACATTATAATACCTTGAACTCTACGAGTCGTTATACACATCGGCTTAAAACACAATAAAAAAGGAGTGCTGCACATGTCATCACAAGCCCAACAAGATATGCTTGCAAAAATTAATAACCAAAGTGGATTTATCGCTGCATTAGACCAAAGTGGCGGCAGTACACCTAAAGCTTTAGGTTTGTATGGTGTAGATGAGTCTGAGTATCAAGGTGACGAAGAAATGTTCGCCAAAGTACATGAAATGCGTACCCGTATTATAACTTCAAGTGTGTTCAACGGCGAACGTGTATTAGGCGCAATTTTGTTTGAAGACACTTTGGATAGAGATATTTTAGGTCAAAGTACCTCTAGCTACTTATGGAACGTCAAACAAGTTGTGCCTTTCTTGAAAGTCGACAAAGGCTTGGAAGTGGAAGTTAATGGTACACAGCTGTTAAAAGCGATGCCTGACTTAGATAATTTGTTAGCCAAGGCCAATGCACAAAATGTGTTTGGAACCAAAATGCGTTCTGTGGTTAAGCTGGCAAATGCAAAAGGTGTTGAAGTGTTGGTTGCACAGCAATTTGCAGTAGCCAAACAAATTTTAGCCGCTGGCCTTATGCCAATTATTGAGCCTGAAGTGGATATTCACAGTCCTGAAAAGTCTGCAGCTGAAGCCTTGCTTAAAACATCAATCCTTAAACATCTGGATGATTTAGCGGCCAATCAGCAAGTAATGTTAAAATTAACGTTGCCTGAAACTGCTAACTTCTACCAAGACTTAGTTAATCATCCTAAAGTGTTAAAAGTTGTAGCATTATCTGGCGGTTATTCAAGAGATGAAGCTAACAGTAGATTGACAGAAAATAATGGCATGATTGCTAGTTTCTCCCGTGCACTTTCCGAAGGGCTGAGTGCCCAACAAAGTGATACTGAATTCGATACAACTATGGATTCGTCTATCGAAAGCATTTATCAAGCTTCTACAAGTTAGTTATATTGTGTGATAAAAATGGTCGGGCTTGTTCCCGACCATTCTTTGCTCGGAAGATTGAATTGATTAGGCTATTATTTATTTTTTGACCTTCACTGGACGAGAACTGATTAAGATGACCCACGATTTGCCCCTACCTCTTTACAAAAAACTAACGGTGACATTTAGAGTTGAACCCGGATGTTTAGGCCCTGATGGCATTGATCATATTGAAGGTTTTTGTAAGTTTGCCAAAAAAGAAGTGGCCGGCCTAGACTCAGATTTTGTGCGCTGTGTCATCACTCCCCGTTATGATAAAACATTGCTCGAAACAGAATATAAAACGAACAATAAACGTCTCGATCATGACAAAGCTGAAAAATATCTAAGGGTATTTGGTAAAGAACTCGATGATTTTGAAGAACATCTGCAAGACAAATTATCTACTTTAATCGATCAATATATTGGTCGCTAATTAAAAATAAGGGGCTCGGCAAAACATTAGTGATAACCATAGAGGTTTCAATAAAATTATTGATAAGGGCTTAGTTGATTCAGAATTTAGTCTAGGACAAGGGAACCGACCGCGCCCAGATTTGGGCCAAAATCAACCTCAGAGTAACGGTCATCCAATATATGGACGGGTGCACACAATGGCCCCCCAAATGGCAAAAATGTTCCACCTGTTTTCGAAGTCAGTTATGCTTTACTAGATGCTGATGATTAAATTTGTAAACCTTTTAACCCCAAAGCAGTAACTGCTAGGATTAAAGCACTTTTACGTCGAGCTAGTGCAATAAGTTTATCGTCTAATATTTCCCTACCTTTTATCATCGATGCCAACAGAATGGTTATGGCTATCGACCAGCAAGCCATAGCCTAACGTCAATAGAGTTCCGTATGTTGTCTTTGCTCAGTTCTGAGCCAAGCAGGATCTTCTCTCGTGACCAGTTGATGAACACATGTTACAGCGACCATCGTATTGTCAGCGACCGAACTATCGACAGTCATATTAAAAAACTCAGAAAAGAAATTGCCGTAATTGGCAATGAAAACTGGATCCAGTCAGTTTATGGCGTAGGTTATAAGTTGGTTGCGTAAATCATTGATTAGGATTGGTTATTATAAAGTGCATCTGAGCTTACTTGGTTCCGACTCAATCTTCGTAGCATAACCTAGTACTCTAATGTTGCTTAGGAGGCACTAAGTAACCTGAGCTCGGGATAAGTCATACCGTCCAGTACCAGTATTATCGCGCCTTTCTTTGTTGAACTTGCTCACAATAGGGCGCTATTCCCTCACAAGCTCGCCTCGATAAACGCAATAATAGCAGCACTGGATGCGTTCAATGTCATTGCAAACCAATTGGCAGCATCTAACATATTGTTTATATTGTCATGACTCTAGGGACGCGGCACGCATTAACCCGAGTACAGGTTAAGTAGAGTATCAGGCAACTTTAGAGCGTAAAAAGGGGGTTATGTGTAGTTCAACTTTAGACCTAGATCTTGAATGTAGTGACTCTCACGTTCTATATCCGCACCAAATACTGGCTTTTGCTCAAGCCAGTTATCAGGAAATTGCAGGTGCAATGTATCTCCAACTGCTTTTAAAGTAATAATGGGTAAAATATCATCTTGACGTTTTATGTTTAGCAATACGCCCAACCGTAATAATGCAATAAGCTTATACACTTGCTCTTGAGCTAAAAGAGTGAATTCTGGTATTTCTGCCACCTTAATTTTTTTGCGATAAAAGCGAGTTAAAGTAGCCAGTAAGTTTTGTTGTTCCTGTCCAAATCCAGGTAATTCGATATTTTGCAATATATAACCTGAATGGCGCTGAATGCCACGGGTATTAATTTGTAAACCCACCTCATGTAATAAGGCAGACCAAGCCAACATGTTTTTCAGCTCTTCATTGTCTATTTTCCATGCTTTTTTGCACTGCTGATGCAGTTCCATGGTAGTGGCCAGCACACGTTTGGCTTGTTCCACGTCGACGTCATAACGGGTGGCTAAGCTTTCAGCGCTGCGCTGTCTGATGTCAGGATGGGTTAGATGCGCTTCCATTTCATATAAAACACCTTCACGCAGAGCATCTTGAGAATATTCCATTTCCTGAATATCCAAGCTTTTAAACGTGGCAATTAAAATTGCCAAACCAGCTGCAAATACTGGACGGCGATCATCCGTAAGACCATGTATCTGCAAATCTTTGCTATTGCCAGCTACACAGCATAAGTCCATCAATGTGAGCAAATCAGTCAGGCACACATGGTTTTCTCTATTAGTACTATCAAGTTGAGCAGCTAGCTCGATAATAACTTTAATTGTGCCTGAAGTACCAATACAAGTGTTCCAGCCTATCTGTTTATATTTTTTATCAATCATCTCCAATTCTTGTTGAGCACTGGTAATGGCCCTATTAAACGCTTTATGTTTGAGATCACCTTGCTTAAAAAAACGATTGGTATAACTCACACAACCCATCTGTAGGCTGCGCAATACATTAGCATTAAATCCCTCACCAATAATAAACTCAGTGGAGCCACCACCAATATCGACTACAAGGCGTTGGCCTTCTTGATGATTGGTGTGGGCGACGCCCTGATAAATAAGCCGCGCTTCTTCTGCTCCTGATATGATCTCAATAGGAAAAGGAAATATCTTTTTAGCTGCCCTTAAAAATTCTTTTGCATTGCTCGCTTTTCTCAGCGCATGGGTGGCAACGACTCTTACGCACTGCGGCTCAAAACCTTGAAGGCTCTCCGCTATTACCTCTAAGGTATCTAAGCCACGCTGCATAGCTTCTTCAGATAAAACGCCGTTTGTACCTAAACCATCTCCAAGGCGCACTTTTTGTTTAACTCGGTGCAATATCTGTACTGAGCCTGCAACAATCCGTGCAACTACTAGGTGAAAACTATTCGACCCAATATCTAACGCAGCGACCTTGATACTGTCTCTTATTTCTACGTTATCGAAGGTCGTATCATGTACAGTCTTAGTGTTAGACATTTTTATCCTTTTCTAGTGCTTTTAAATAACGATAAATTTCAGTTTGTGAGCGCAGGTTTTTACGATTTCCTCTGGTCACGTAATGATTGGTTTGTTGTTTGTCTATTACGCGGGCTTTAAGTGTGTCATTAAATTGGATGTGTAATATATCCATAATTCTGCGCTTAAGATCTTCGTCGTAGATAGGGCACCCCACTTCAATACGAAAATCCATGTTGCGAGTCATCCAGTCTGCAGAAGAAATAAACATTTTTGTGTCTCCTGCATTTTCAAATACCATCACCCTTGGATGTTCTAAAAATCGGTCAACAACACTGATCACACTAATATTCTCGCTTAAACCTTTGACCCCTGGAACCAAGGAACACATACCCCGGATTATCGCTTTTATTATGACACCAGCCTGACTGGCTTTATATAAATCATCTATCAGAAGTTTATCATCTAAATTGTTGATTTTTATTGTTATTTCAGCCTTTAGTCCTTCGTTGGAATTTTGTATTTCTTGACGTACCAAAGCTTGAATTTTGGTTCTAGCGTTGAGAGGTGACACTTGTAAATGCTGAAATTTTTGTCTTCTGTAGGGTTGTTGAATAAAGGTAAAAACCGCCTCAGCTTCATTAGCGAGTTCTTGGTTACGGGTAAATAAACTAAAGTCAGTATAAATCTTTGCTGTTTTTTCGTTGAAATTACCGGTACCAAAGTGGGCATAGTTGATTAATTGCCCTTTTTCTTCGCGCGTGACGACGCACAATTTGCTGTGAATTTTTAACGCGTGCATACCAAATACCACTTGCACACCGGCGTCGGTCATTTTTTTAGACCATTGGATGTTTGCTTCTTCATCAAACCTTGCGCGTAGCTCAACTACCACCGTTACCTTTTTGCCATTATCTACCGCATCAATTAATGAGCTGATGACTCTGGATTGGCTTGCGACTCGGTATATATTTAAGCGTATATGTTTCACACTGGGATCAAACGCCGCTTGGCGAATAAACTCAGTTACATGTAAAAAGCGGTGATAAGGGTAATGCAGCAGGATATCTTTAGCGGTAATCGCATCAAATACGGTGTCGTAGTCAGAAAAATCTTTAGAGGTTAGCGCGGGTAGCTCTTGGTTTTCTAAATAACTACGGCCCACATTTGGAAATCCAATAAAATCCTTAAAGTTACGATACGGACCACTAGAGATAAGACTGTCGTAGGAAGACATTTTTAAGCGTTTCTTTAAATCCTTAAGCATGTCGCTAGGCATTCTGCTGTCATGCACCACTCGAACAGGCTCTGCAATCAACCTTTGTTTCATGCTTTCTGACATTTTATCGACATAGCTTTCATCTATTTCATCATTAAGAGAATACTCTGAGTCTCGCGTCATTTTAAAAGAGAACGCCTCTAAGGTGTCAAACTCAATAAACCCCTTAAAAATACTATCCAAGTTCAATCGAATAATGTCATCCAATAATATGATGTACTTCTTTTTGCGGCTTTTTTCTGGCGGTATCACCACAAACCGTGACATGTTTTGGCTCGGCACTTCAATAGTTGCGTAAGCAATAGCTTTATCATCTTTGTGAATGCCTACATAAAGGTAAGTTGCAAAGTCATTTAATCTGGAGAGCAACTTCACTTTTTTGTTGAGTAATACCGGGGCGATATGCCGTAAAATTTTATTTTTGAAATAATTACTTAACCACTGCGTGTGGTAGTGGTTGAGATCCTCTTCGCCAAGTAAAAATATATTGTATCTGGCCAAACCTTTGACCACATTGGAATGAATACGATCAAAATCTTTGGTCATACCTAAGACTTTTTTCTGGATCCTTTCCATCAACAATTTGGTCTGCTCGGCTTCTCCAAGTTCTTCTTCATTCAAATGGATATATATTTTGCGTTTAACATCTGCTACTCGAACGCGATAAAACTCATCCATATTGTTTGAATAAATTCCCAAGAATCGAATACGTTCAATGATGGGATTATTGATATCTGCTGCTTCTTGTAACACACGTTGATTAAAGGAAAGCCAACTAAGTTCTTTAGGATAATAAATATTTTGGGAATTAGGCATACATCGCTCATAAGATATTTAACGTTATCAATCGTCTATTGCTAATATGACAATTTGATGACAACAGCCGTTTAGTTTACTGAATTTCAACATCTACCATTAAATCGTTTGCTACGCCCTCAAGCCTTTCTCGTAAAATATCGAAATCAAAATCAGCGGCAACAGTAATGGTGGCTTTAGCTTTAAATAAAGTCCCTCCCCAATTAGGTGCACTTTCGAGGAACGAATCAAATTTAACTATGTTCAGATTAAATTGACTTAATATCTGCGTTAACTCTTGCACAATCCCTGTTTTATCGTTACCCATAATATCAATCTGTACGCTTTGTTGCTCTGCAGTGGGCTCAGTAATTCCCGGTAAAAGGTGTATTTTTAGATCGGGATGTTCTGATAAAAGTTCGATAAGTGCTTGGTGATTTTCTAGGGGTAAATCTACTTGCACAAAACCTGCGAAATGTCCTGCCATATGTGAAAAGTTACTGCCTAACCAGTTGCCTTCCAAGTCATAAACAGTCTTAGCTAAATCACTTATTAATCCAGGTTTGTCCTTTCCAACTAAAGTAAATATCATGGGTTTCATAAAAGTGTCACATTTCTGTAATAGAATTAATACTTGGAGCAGGATGCTCTACTAAATAGACTAATACATTCTTTATTGGATGATAAGGTCTTATTTAACAGAATTAAGTAACGAAATACCAAATATGTTGATTGCTTTAAAAATATAAAGTTTTCTATGTAATTATAATGCCACAATCAATTGTTATTTTGAATGTGACTTTACAAGCGACGATTAAATTCCGAGTGTTGAACCTTGAAATAGTCTATCGTTAACCATGATTTATATTTAAGAGAAAAGTTATGCCAATAAATTCGTTTTTGGGGGTATTTGCAAAATCACCACTAAAGCCCCTAGAAGATCACATCAATATTGTACATAAATGCAGCCAAGGGTTATTACCCTTTTTTAAAGCTGTGTATGCCCAAGATTGGAAAACTGCGCAAGAACATCAGAAAATAATTTCGATGTTAGAAAAAGAAGCAGATGAAATAAAACGTGAACTGCGAATTAATTTACCTATGGGTATTTTCATGCCAATTCAGCGTCAAGACGTATTGGATCTATTGACTCAACAAGACAAAATAGCCAATAAGGCTAAAGATATATCAGGGCGTATATTAGGTCGTCAATTGGCGATCCCTGCAGAACTTCACGAGTCTTTTTTAGAGTATTTGAAGCGTTGTTTAGATGCGACAAATCAAGCTAAAAAAGTGATTAACGAACTTGATGACCTTTTAGAAACAGGTTTTAGAGGCCGCGAATTACTAGTAGTTGAAAATATGATCGAACGTTTAGATGAGATAGAAGATGATACTGACAGATTGCAGATCAGTCTGCGAAGAGGATTGTTGGCACTCGAAAAAGATCTTTATCCAGTAGACGTTATGTTTTTATACAGCATTATCGATTGGGTCGGCGAGTTGGCCGATATTTCCGAACGAGTCGGTTCTCGACTCGAATTGATGTTAGCCAACTAAGAGATTTACAATGGATATAATTAACAATTACGGTTTTATTTTAATCGTAGTCGCCGCTTCGGTAGGTTTTTTAATGGCTTGGGGTATCGGTGCCAATGACGTAGCCAATGCGATGGGAACATCGGTTGGCTCAAAAGCACTAACCATTAAACAAGCTATTTTTATTGCGATGATATTTGAATTTGCTGGTGCTTATCTGGCTGGTGGTGAAGTCACTTCAACTATACGCAAAGGTATTATTGACTCTGCATATTTCATTGATACTCCAGAACTATTAGTTTTTGGTATGATATCAGCGCTATCTGCCGCAGGTATTTGGTTAGCGTTTGCCTCTTATCTTGGGTGGCCGGTATCGACCACACACTCAATTATTGGTGCGATTGTTGGCTTTGCCGCCGTAGGTGTCAGCTCAGATGCCGTAGAATGGGCTAAAGTAGGAGGTATTGTGGGTAGCTGGGTTATTACTCCCGCTATATCAGGTTTTATTGCCTACCTGATATTTCAATCTGCGCAAAAGCTTATTTTTGATACTGATAACCCTTTTGAAAGCGCAAAACGTTATGTGCCCTTTTATATGGCTCTTGCTGGTTTTGTTATGGCTTTGGTGACCATTAAGAAAGGCCTGAAACACGTTGGGTTAGATATCCCAGCTGATCAAGGCTATTTAATTGCTATCGGTATTGCAGTGCTCGTTGGTGTGGTAGGAAGACTGTATATTAGACGTATAAAAATCGATACAACCACTAAAAGAGAAGCGCAATTCGCGAATGTTGAAAAAGTATTTGCGGTGCTGATGATAGTGACTGCGTGTTGTATGGCATTTGCTCATGGTTCAAATGATGTGGCCAACGCTATTGGTCCTTTGGCTGCAGTGGTTAGTATTGTTGAGAGCGGTGGCGAGATTGGCGCAAAATCTGCTCTAGCATGGTGGATTTTACCTCTTGGGGGCATCGGTATCGTTGCGGGTTTGGCATTGTTTGGTCACAGAGTGATTAAAACCATAGGTAATGGCATTACTCACCTTACACCAAGCCGTGGGTTCGCCGCTGAACTTGCAGCCGCAACTACTGTAGTTATTGCGTCTGGTTCAGGGTTACCGATTTCTACTACGCAAACTTTAGTTGGCGCTGTGCTAGGTGTAGGCATGGCAAGAGGTATCGCTGCAATTAACTTAGGTGTCGTCAGAAATATAGTAGTTTCTTGGGTGATAACACTACCGGCAGGTGCGGGTTTATCGATAATATTCTTCTTCATGATTAAAGGTATTTTCGCTCCATAGACAAACATTCTGTAGTTAAATTTCTTGTTATAAAGTAAATAAACAGTGTTGAAGCCAGCTCTAGTAGCTGGCTTTTTTATGCAAAACGTTTTATTTAAATACACTATCTTATTGCAACTTATTTGTGTGTTGAGGCATTAAAAACCTCTTCTTGTTTACATACAGGTAATATCATCTTGGCTGGACCCTAATGAATAGCTTCTTTTCACCTGACCGCTGCTATTGTGCTGGGGTCTCGAGTGTTATTTTATCTTAATGGCAAAGAGTTTTTAAAAACCACTCAATAAAACTATATTAAAAACAGCTAAAAATGTAATAATCCTCCGTTGTCACAAAAGTGTCACAAAACTGTCATCAGAAACTCATCCAGGGACATGGCAATCGACTACAACTTTTAATATTGGAAAACTATGTTAATACGTAATTTGGTTACGCTGTGCGCACTCCTATTGTTACCTCATGTCCTGCTCGCCGGCGTTGTGACGACAGATGGAGATGATATCGTAGTCAATATTAAAGGACCCATTGAAATTAAAACATCTGATGGTAATTACTCCGCTAAAATAGGTGGGCGTATTCAGTGGGATTACAATTATGCGGAATTAGATGGTGTGGCTGACGAAGATGATTTTAGTATTCGTCGAGCGCGTCTGTATCTGTCTGGTAATGTTAATGACTGGTCTTACAAAGCGCAATTCAATGTGGGTAATGGCAATGGCGGAACGCCTGAAGACTTATACATAAGATACAACGGCTGGGGTAAACAGGCAGTTGTCACTGTTGGTAAGCAAAATGAACCCTTCGGTTTGGAACAGTTAGAATCATCAAAAGATATTAGTTTTCTAGAACGCTCGGCGATTACTGAAGCTAATGTGCCCGGGCGCCAAGAAGGCATTCTATTCAGTGGGGAGCAAGGGGATATAACCTACGCCCTTGGTGTGTTTGAAGACGATAGATTAAGTGATGGTACAGCGGTTACCGGCCGAGTTACTTATGCCCCGATCAGGTCTGCTGATCAAGTACTTCATTTTGGTGTTGCGCATAGTAACCGCAACGCAGATCTCGATATTACGGGTCTAGAAATCGCCTATGCAAAAGGGTCGTACCATATCCAGTCTGAATTTATATCTTCTGAAGAAAATAATGTCACTAGAGATGGTTTGTATGTGCAAGCAGGTTTGATTATCACTGGAGAATCAAGGCCCTACAAAAACGGCATTTTTAAACGGGTTAAACCTGGTAATTCTACTGGTGCTTGGGAAGTAGTTGTAAGGTACGAGGATGGTGATGGTAATTATGCTGACGTGGAACTCGGCTCTACTGATGCCACGTCATACGGTGTTGGCGTCAATTATTATCTAAATAATTTTATTCGTATCGGCGCCACATTTACAGATGCAAAAGATAATGTCAATGATGACGATGGCAGTGAATTTCGCGCTCGTTTGCAAATCGGCCTTTAAACTTTATGTCACGTTAATTAAAAATGCATATCACTATTCCAGTGAATCCAGTTCCATTAACATTGAGTGGTAACATATCGAGATTAGTGAACTTAAGGTATTTAAGTTCACTAATCTGATACTTCAATACTTATTTCAATCACCTTCCTGAATTTATCTAGTACTTACTTTGACTCATTATATTAAACTTTTGTGACAAGTATCTAATGTAACAAAACTGTCATGCTCCTTGGCTATTATTCTTGCGTTTTTTAATTCTTATAAAATGATTCGCATTTGGAGCACACAATGGAAATTATGAATATATTTAGAGCTAGTGCAATTACAGCCGCGTTATTTTTGGCTGGTTGTGGTGGAGATATCAATATTAGTGAAGGTGCTATTGATAACAGTGTGACCAACAATTCCAGTGGCGATGGTGGCACTAATGAAACGCCTGTTGTAAACGATGACCGCCCAGGTGAAGCCAGTTCTTTTTTATCCTCTCAGGTTTCTACTGCTCTTGGCAAAACAGTCGACGTTCGCTCAATCTCAGGCAGGCTTGTTGCAGCTGATGCAAATGCGAGTGGCAATATCACATTGACGAACGATACCGTTTGGGCGCTTGAAGGGGCAGTATTTGTTGGTAATGATAATGCCGACTCAATTAATTTAGTGATTGAGCCAGGAACCATAGTCTTTGGCCGCAGTGGCAGTGATTATCTTGTTGTTAGCCGAGGCTCTGATATCGAAGCTATAGGTACAGCAGCTGAGCCAATAATCATGACCTCTTACAACGATGTTTTAGGTGATGAAGTACGTGCTGGTCAATGGGGTGGCGTGATTATCTTGGGTAATGCACCTTCTACCAAATGTCCACAAGATGGAACTGATTGTTCGTTGCAAGTTGAAGGTGTTGAGAGTGGCGCAGTGTTTGGTGGCAGCGACAGTACAGACGATTCAGGCACCCTTAACTATGTTGTGATTAAATATGCTGGATTTGAAATTGCACCAGACAATGAACTTAACGGCATTACTTTTGGTGGTGTAGGTTCAGGCACAACGGTGGATTATGTTCAAGTTCACGCAAATGCCGATGATGGTGTAGAATTTTTTGGTGGCTCCGTCAGTGCTAAACACTTAGTCCTTACCGCTATTCAAGACGATTCTGTAGATTGGGACAATGGATATAACGGCAAGTTACAGTATGTATATATTGAACATGCTACAGATGGCTCTGATGCTAACCGTGGTATTGAAGGAGATGGTGATGGCGGTGATGGTTTAGACTTTTCGCTACCGAAGCTTGCTAACATTACGATTGTGGGAAATGATTTCGATACACCTGACGCAGACTCAGAAGGTGTGTTGCTGCGTGACCAAACTGGCGCGCATATCATGAATATGTTGATCACTGGTACTTCTGGTATGGGTGAGTGCTTAGAAATGGATACCGATGAGACTGTTCAAGGCAACCTTACCGATGCCGACATCACGATAACTCATTCTGTTATCGCCTGTGCTGAAGCTTTCAATTCGCCTGAAGGAGCGGTTGACCTTGAATCTTGGTTTACTACAAGCCAGTCAGGTAACCAGCTTGTAGCTTATGCGGACCGCTCAAATATTGGTTTAAATATAGATGGCACTTTAACATCTCAAAGCACACTACTGACTGCTGGCGGTGATCCTGCTGTTGTTGATGGTTTTTTTGATACCAATACATTTGTTGGGGCTGTTGGAACGTCTGCTAATGATTGGCGTCAAGGTTGGGCATTTGGCTTTGGTGGTGGTGAAGTGGGGGTTGTGACGTCTGTTTCTGGTTGCCCCGCAGGCACTACTACTATCGCTATGGTCGATGGCGTAACCAATACTTGCCAAGTTTCAGGCCGTATTACATTAGACCTTACTCTTACTGAAGGTAATCACTATGCGCTTTCTGGTGCGGTGTTTGTTGGTGACGATAAGACTGACAGTGCTACCTTGACGGTTGAGCCTGGCGTGGTTGTATACGGTAGTTCAGGTAATGATTATTTAGTTGTTAGCCGCGGCTCTAAAATAGAAGCCAATGGAACAGCAGCAGCACCTATTACCTTCACTTCTAAGCAACATGTTTCCGGCGGTGTGATTGATGGACTGGTTAACGGTGAAGCGGGTCAATGGGGCGGCTTAGTTATATTAGGCAATGGTAACTCCACTAAATGCCCTCAAGATAGTTCAGAGTGCTCTTTACAAGTAGAAGGTGTTCAAGAAGGTGCTGTTTTTGGTGGCACAGACGATACCGACAACTCTGGCACTTTACGTTATGTTCGCGTCATGCACGGTGGATTCGAAATTGCACCTGATAACGAATTAAATGGCATCACATTTGGTGCTGTAGGCTCTGGTACAACAGTCGAATATTTACAAGTACATAAAAATGCTGATGACGGTGTAGAGTTCTTCGGTGGTGCTGTCAACGCTAAATACCTTGTGTTAACGGGTATTCAAGATGATTCTGTTGATTGGGATAACGGCTTTAAAGGTAATATGCAGTTTGTTTTGGTTAAACACGCCGATGATAATTCAGATGCCAACCGCGGAATTGAAGGAGATGGTGACGGCGGTGACGGTGCGGCTTTCTCAAACCCTACTGTGGCGAATATGACTATTATTGGTAATACCTTTGATACCGCAGAATCTGACTCTGAAGGTGTGCTATTAAGAGACCAGACTAATGCTCAATTGTATAACTTTGTCGTAACGGGACCTGCTGGAATGGGCGAGTGTTTTGAAGCTGACTTGTCTGATGGCGATACTACCCTTGAAGCAAATATGGATGGCACAAATGCCCCTCAACTCGTATTTGCTAGCTCTGTATTGGCTTGTGGTGAAAACATCAAAAACTCAGGTGATTTTGACCAAGAAGCTTGGTTTACAGCGCAATCTGGTACTTCTACTGCAGCTACTCAAAGTGCTGTACTCAACGGATTTTACACCATTGATACTACTGCGCCGACTGACGTAACAACCTTAGGTACGTTCTTCTCTAGTGTTGATTTTATTGGTGCCGTTAAAGATGCTGATAACGATTGGACTGCCAACTGGACGGTTGGCCTTTAATTAGAATTTAGAGTTAGAAAGATAAATCGCTAAGTTCAAAATAAGAATACAAGTGCGTTACTTAAAGTAGCGCACTTGTTTTCAAATGTTTAGTTTTCAATGAATTATTATCAATGTTCAGTTACATGGCTGCAAAGTAGTTGGCAGCTAATGAGGTTAAAATGAATAAGCCTGAAAATAGGTTCCGAGTCACACCACTCACTCTTGCCGTGCTTGCTTCGTTAACACTGTCGCAAATCGCGTTAGGCCAAGAAGGGCAAGAAAACCCAAATGAAGACGATGTGCTTGATGAGGTTGTGACAACAGGAACACGCTTAAAAGGTACAGCTACGGCTGTTATAGAGGAACGAAAAAATCAGGCGTTTGTAGCCGATATATTAGGCGCCGAACAAATATCCAGAACGGGTGACAGTGATGCAGCATCAGCACTACGCCGTGTCACCGGTTTGACTCTGGTTGACGGTAAGTTTATTTATGTACGAGGCTTAGGAGAGAGATACTCGAGCACTCAGTTAAATGGAGCGGCAGTACCTAGTCCTGATCCTACCCGTAATGTTATTCCATTGGATTTATTCCCTTCAGACATTATAGAAAGTTTATCTGTCCAAAAAGCATTTTCACCTTCTATGCCAGCCTCTTTTGGTGGTGGTAATGTGAATATTCGCCTGAAAACTATTCCAGAAAACTTTTTGTTTAATATGTCAGGTAATGTAGGTATCAACACCGAAAATTCAGGCGATGCTTTTTCTTATAATGGTGGTAGTCAGGATTGGCTTGGTCAGGATGATGGCACAAGAGCAGTACCTAACTCGATACAGACTCGTTGGGATAATAAACAATTTTTAGATAATTTAGATGAAGACGTGGCCTTATCTTTATTAAAGGATGTGAATAGAGACTATGATCCCTTCTTGAAAAGTGTTGGCCCAGATGCTGGTTTTGGTTTTTCTCTGGGTAATAGTGTTGATCTAAACGAAAACTGGCGTATCGGCTTTTTATGGACAACCAGCTACGACAACGAAACCACGGTTTCTGAAGAATATGAGTTAGAGCAGGCAGACCGTGTTGGAGATTCCGTAAACATCGTGCGTTTCTTTGATGATATATCCGTCACTGAAACGACTGTTAAATGGTCAAATATGCTTAATTTAGGTGTTGATTTTAATCGAAATCATCGGATCGATTATAGTTTGATTTTACTCAGCGATACCAGCGATGAAATCAGTGAAAGTTTGGGTAATACAGAAAACTTGAACCTTGCAGAAGGCTTGCGTATCCGCGACATTGATGTGGAATATGAAGAACGAAAAATGTATACCAACCAAATACGCGGTATGCATACTTTCCCGTCGCTTAACTTTGCAGGGCTGGATTGGAAGTATTCATTAGGCCGCTCTCTTCGAGACGCCCCTGGAAATGTAGAAGCACGTTTTGTGTTAGCGGATGCCAATGAAGATGGGTTTTTCGATACCCTAAATGAAAGCTCATTGAATAACTCGACTACTGCTGCTCGTTATACGTTTCAAAATCTACATGACCGCTTAGAAAACTATGGTTATAACTTTACCTATCCTATTTCTGTAAAAAATTGGGAAATTGAAATTAAAGTGGGCGGTGACTTTCTCACAAAAACACGTAGCTCAGAAAGCCGAACATTTGATATTAATACCCGAGCATTTTCAG
>Ga0307488_10000168_pt1 | contig 49830 bp, 25 predicted proteins | sample SB02metaG_FD_202248 | JGI IMG/M metagenome (GOLD analysis project Ga0307488, IMG submission 202248) | Sea-ice brine microbial communities from Beaufort Sea near Barrow, Alaska, United States - SB 0.2 | ecosystem: Environmental > Aquatic > Marine > Coastal | place: USA: Alaska | collected... | reverse complement strand
TTAGATACGATGGTGCCCGTTGGGTTAAGCAAGAAGATAATGTACGTATGACAATGTCAAATACTACAACACGCAAAACACAAAAAGGTACGTTTGTAAATAACACTGCAACTAATACTATTGGCGGTGAAACAACAACTGAAAGACAAAGTCTATCACAAGCACTTAGACCAAAGGCTGATGAATAATGAAATATAACGATATTAAACTAGCTGAGAGAGAAACAGCTGATCAAAAATTAGTTCGTACATATTGTGATGGAATATCACAAGGAGCAGTCAATTCTGTGCGTTGGAAAAGCAGTAAGTATTTAGATCGAGCTATACAAACTGCAACTAAGTTTGCAAAAGCTAATCCAAAATTTGCTGCCGAAATTGAGGCGTGTATTACTTCTGGCCGAGCCAAATACGCAAAAGGTGGCGGCACAGTAACTAAACAGGGCAGAGAAATTAATAGGTTTCGCAATACTGATGGTACAGGGACTGGGCCAACTGGTCCTTACAAGGACGGTGGCTATGGTGGCAATGGTGTTGGCACTAATAGATCTGTTGGCACTGATACATCTGTTGGGAGCGACAATGGTGTAGCCCAAGGTGTCGATATTACAGGTACTACTCCTATGCAAAAGGCAGCTGATCAATTAGAAGGTTTGTTAAATGCAGAAGATTGGGCAGGTGCTAAAGCATTGCTTGACAGCAACTCAGATTTAAAAGCTCTGTTTCCACCAGAATATCAAGACATGATTGACGCAGCTATACAAGCTGACATAGATGCAATAGAAACAAAGGAAAAAGCAGACGCTCAAGCAGCAATTCAAAAACAAGCAAAAGAAGATGCTAAGATAGCAGCAGAACAAGCAGCAGCCGAAGCAGCCGAAGCAGCAGCCATTGCAGCAGCCGAGATAGCAGCAGAAAGAAAACGACTTGCAGATCTAGCAACAAAAAAAGCAGCAGAAGCAGAACGACTTAAAAAGTTAGAAGACGAGAAAGCAGCAGCTAAAGCTAAAGCAGATGAAGCGGCTAAGATTGCAGCAGCAGAGAAAGCAGAAGCTGAAAAGTTAGAAGCAGCTAAGATAGCAGCCGAAGAAGCGGAAGCAGAACGTCAACGTATAGCAGACGAGGAAGCAGAAAAAGAAGAAGAAAGAAATAAAACAGCTCCTGGTGATAATTTGGAAGAGCCAGATAAAGTATATGATTGGGATGATTTATAATGAAATGGCAAGACTTAAAAAGTGTAATAGTAGAAGCAACTGACAGAGTTATTATTGCTGTTGAATTTCGGAGTGGTAAGAAAATTACTATTCGAAATGTTCCAAAGGCATTAACACTTAAACCTGACTTTAATACAGTAGTTGCTAAAAAAGCAAAAACAGCAGAACCAAATGAAACGTTTTCTGGTTGGGTAGAAGTTAGTACCGGCCAAGCTGATGCAATTGATGCAACAGCACCAAAAAATAATCCAGGTGATAAAGTAACTGCTACTTCAGGAGTTATATCATTAGATGACTACGTACAACTAGTTAAAGATAACGAGTGGGAAAAAGTGCATGATGCTCTTACTAAAAACCCTGAGTTAATAGATGCGTGGGGAATAGGCTACGCAACACAAGCTCGCATTGCAAGTCTTGCAGGAAAACCTGGGCCAAAATACAAACCAGACGAAGAAGAAAAACTTGATATGGAAAATTGTCAATCTCTCTTTAAACTAATTAATAAAACGTTTGATAACTCTGTATACAAAGGATTAACGTATGCCGACACTCGTAAAGAAGAAGATATATTCTATAATAAGAGATCACAAGATCCAGAGTTTCCAAGCGGAGTATCATTTGAATGGAAGTCTAGTCCTGGACTAAGACCCGGCGGTAGAATCGACGATATTAAAACAACGTTTAATATAACTGCAATGATTAATACAAACACTCCTAAACTTATTAAAACTGATTCAGGCTATCAGTGGTATGAATCACATGAAGGATTTCCTAGTTCAGTAGGTGATTGGGATAGACTTAAAGAAATGATTGTTAAAGAAGTATTTGCAGAAGATACTATAACTACAACAGGCCCGGCACAACAAGATCAAAAGCTCGGCGAGCCATTAAAGGTTACTATAGGCGCTCGCGGATTTACTTATATAAACTCAATAGTACCGGATGGAGCTAACTAAATGCAGCATTTTTATGATGGGCAAATACGCAGGTATATAACACAGATCGTACGCCTAATGAGTAACTTTAGTTACAAAGACGGCAAGGGTGCATTAACACAAGTGCCTGTATTGTACGGAGATTTAACTCGTCAAGTTGCAAACATTATTAGAGAGAACAGTGAGAATAAGATACCAAGCGCACCTCGCATGGCAGTATACATTACTGGACTTGAAATGGATCGCGATCGGCTAAGTGACAGTAGCTATGTTAATAAAGTTAACATACGAGAACAAGCATATGATAGTGCTGGAAAAGAATATTTAAATAAAGAAGGTAAAAACTATACTGTAGAACGCTTAATGCCTACTCCTTATACATTAACAGTAAATGTAGATGTATGGAGTTCTAATACAGATCAAAAATTACAAATTCTAGAACAAGTATTAATGTTGTTTAACCCAAGTTTAGAAATTCAAACAACAGACAACTATATCGATTGGACTAGTTTAAGTGTAGTAAATATGACAGGTCTTACATTTAGTAGCAGAAGTATTCCTGTAGGAACAGAGAGCGATATTGATATTGCAACACTAACATTTAGTACACCAATATACATTAGTCCTCCTGTTAAAGTTAAACGTCTAGGGGTAATTACATCTGTTATACAAAGTATATTCAACGAAAGTCAAGGCACAATTGATTTAGATCTATCAAGAGCAGGTAGCGGTTTTGAAGATACTCCGCAGTCTCAAGTTAAGACTAAGGTAGTAGCTGTTGATAATTTTGATAATCCTACTGGAATCGAAGAACAAATTATAAATGAAGGCACAAGTGTCACTGATGTTGATAATGCTTTAATTAATTCACATGATAATTATGGATTATTAGTAATGGGCACAACTGCTAAACTAGTCCATAAAGGCGTAGTTGGTTCTGAAACATGGACTGGATATTTAAAATCTATGCCGTTTGAATTTAGTACAGGTGTTACCGAATTACGGTTGTCTAGACAAGACTTAACAAATGATATTATAGGCACTGTTGTAGTTAATTCAGTTGATCCTTACGAATTAGCTATTACATGGGATACTGATAGTTTACCTGCAGACACAGTTATTTCTGGTCCAAATGGCGATAAGAATAAAATTGATTATATTATTAATCCGTATAAAACTAATCCAACTTCACTAAAATCAGGTAATCCGCGCATACTAATACTATCTAATATTAACGATAGTGAAAATGTTGGTCAGGATGCTGGATACGAAACACCCGATAACTATGTGTATGACGGTCCTGATGCATGGAAAAATACAGACGGCACTGACTTTGTAGCTAGTGCTAATGACATTATCGAATGGAATGGTACTGCTTGGTCTGTTGTGTTTGACGCAAGTGCGCAAGACAGTACAGTTATATATACTTCAAATCTTACTACTGGTAAGCAATACAAATACGAAAACGCCGAATGGGTACTAGCATACGATGGCGAATATCCAAGAGGCAGCTGGAGATTAGCATACTAAGATAATTATTAGTATGAAGCTAGATAATATCATTTGCAGCGGCGCTATTGTATACGCCCTTAATACTAAACGTTTTTTATTTTTACATAGAGCACAAGGCCGGCATAATAATCTTTGGGGGTTAGTCGGTGGCACTAATGAAGGTGCAGAAACTCCATGGGAAGGTTTAAAGCGAGAAATCTTTGAAGAAGTCGGCGAAGTTGATATTATAAAAACAATGCCGTTAGAAACATTTATTAGTAATGATACTAGGTTTCATTTTCACACGTATCTATGTGTAATACAAGAAGAATTTATGCCTGCATTAAATGCAGAACACAACGGATATGCTTGGGTAGAGTTTGGCAAGTGGCCAAAGCCATTACATCACGGATTAAACAATACCCTTCGACATAAAGTTAATTTAGATAAATTAAAAACAGTATTCAAAGTCATAGATTTACTTGACTAATTAGCGAAAAGGTAGTATAATAAAATTATGATAAAAGTATTAGTAATCGGCGATGTAATAATCGACAAATATGTTTATGGAACTTCTGACAGGTTAAGTCCTGAGGCTCCGATCCCTATTGTAAATTTAATAAGTGTAAAAGAAACATCAGGTGGCGCAGGAAATCTTTTTGAGAACCTAAAATCTCTTGGTGTTGATGCGCAGTTATTAAGTTATGACGGACTTAAAAGTGTCAAGACTCGGGTGTTTAGTGACGGTCATTATGTTACACGCATTGACGAGGATCATATTACCGACGGCGATCAAATGTTAGTTGATATTAAAAAGATTGACTTTTCTCCGTATACTTACGTTGTATTAAGTGATTATGCTAAAGGTGTGTTAACTCATGCAAAAGAAATAATTGCACACATTAATACATTCGGATGTAAAGTGATTGTAGACCCAAAGAGAGCTGCTAGTCATTATGAAGGTGCCTGGCTTATTAAGCCTAATATGCTTGAAGAAACTCAATACAACTTTAGCGAACATAACTGGAACTGGATTGTAACAGATTCTAATTTGCCAGTTCGTGCAAGGATTGATAATGTTTCGTACACTATACAGCCTAAAGATGTTGATGTAAATGATGTTACTGGTGCAGGAGACTGCTTCTTAGCAGCATTTGTATATGCATTAGTTGACGGTGTTAGTATGCACAACGCCCTTAAATTAGCGTGTGCAGGCGCATCTGAAAGTGTAAAGCATGTAGGCACATATGTTCTTAAAGAACGTGATTTAAAGAAAAAAGTTATCTTTACAAACGGCTGTTTTGACGTTCTACATAAAGGGCACCTTACACTGCTTAAAAAAGCCCGTAACATGGGTGATAAGCTAGTCGTTGGTCTAAACAGCGACGGTAGCGTTAATACTTTAAAAGGCGGGGATAGACCGTTTAACAACGTGAATACACGAATCGAACAATTAAAATTAATTCCATACGTTGACGAAGTAATAGTATTTGATGAAGATACTCCTATGCTTCTTATTAAAAAGCTAAGACCTGATGTTATTGTTAAAGGCGGAGACTATCGTGTGGAGGAAGTTGTTGGACACGATATTTCACCTGTACGTATTATTCCTTTAGTAGAAGGTCATAGTACTACTGAAATATTGAAGGACCGTAAGTGAAAATATTAATTACAGGTCATGAAGGATTTATAGGTAAAAACTTAGCACCGTTCCTTGACAAGGACAACGAGTTATTTGGTTATGAATTTACTCCTGACTCGTTGCCCGATGTTACTGGGTATGACTGGGTAATACACTTAGGTGCAATTAGTTCAACAACAGAACGAGATATAGATAAAGTAATGTTGCAAAACTATGAATTTTCAAAGTGGCTGTTTAACGAATGTAATAATAAAGGTGTAAATTTACAATATGCATCTAGTGCAAGTGTATACGGCACCAATACTGAGTTTAACGAAGATGCACCAAAGCTGCCACAAAGTTATTATGCAACTAGTAAGTATTTGTTCGACCGATGGGTTATGCAGCAGTCACATAATATTATAGTTCAAGGCTTTCGCTTTTTTAATGTATATGGACCAGGCGAAGATCATAAAGGTGATCAAGCAAGTCCTGTGACTAAGTTTTTTAAGCAGGCACGAGAGAAGGGTGTTATTACTCTTTTTGAAAACAGTGACAAATATTTAAGAGATTTTATATATGTAGGCGATTGTTGTAATATACATAGATTTATGTTAACAAGTTCCGAATCAGGTATTTTTAATATTGGCACTGGTGTTGCAACTAGTTTCCAAACTATTGCTGAACTTATTTCTAAACGGTTTAATGCTAAAATTGAGTATGTTCCGATGCCTAATTCATTAAACGGTCAATACCAAGAATACACATGTGCTGATATAGATCAGTTACGTAAATTAGTTAATATAAACTTTACAACTCCAGAGGATTTTATAAATGGATCAAACTAACCCACCAACTAGACTAAGCGGAGCAGTAGAAAAAGGCTGGGGATATGAACTTATCTGGGCCACTAGTGATGACTACTGTGGTAAAATTATGTTCTTTAACAAAGTCGGCGGAAAAACAAGTATGCACTTTCATAAAGTAAAAGATGAAACTTGGTTTGTAAATTGCGGGCGTTTTAAAGTAAGGTATATTGATACTAAAGATTCTGCAATGTACGAAAAAGAAATAGGCGAAGGCGAAGTGTGGCATAATCCACCGTTGATGCCGCATCAATTAATAGCACTAGAAGACGGTTCTAGTTTAACCGAAGTAAGTACTGCGGATAGCGTAGAAGATAATTACCGTATTGGTCCAGGCGATAGTCAAACTGATAACGCAGAGTAATCACAATGTACGATAAAAATAATATCGCACCTAAGTGTGTTATAGGTTTAGACCGCGATGGAGTAATTAATGTCGATCGTGGCACTTACACTTATAGACCTGAAGACTTTGTGCCAATACCTGGAAGTTTGGATGCAGTTGCTAGACTACGAAAGATGGGTCATAAAATTGCAATTATTACTAATCAAGGCGGCATTGCAAAAGGATTATATACTGCTAATGATGTAGAACGTGTGCATAATTACATGTTTTCATTATTAGGACAAGCTGGGTGCGATAGCATAGATGCGTTATACTACAGTGAGTCGAGCGCACGTAGTGATGTCCTTGCTAAACCAAATACAGGAATGTTTAAGTATTGCGAACAAGATGTTCCATTTATTAAATTTAATAAAGGTTACTTTGTAGGTGATAAAATGTCTGATTTAAAGGCAGCGTTTAAGATAGGTGCAAAGCCTATTCTAGTACGTACCGGACACGGCGAAGAAACTATTAAAGAATTAAATAAATTTACTAATCAAAAGATAAAGAAAAAGACCATCATATTTGACGATCTTAGTTCTTTTGCAGATTGGATAGAGTCTAAAAATGTTAACTCTAATAACTCTATTAAGTATTCTATTAGTTAACAGCTCCTGTTTCTAATAGAATATTAAAGGACAAACTAATACGATCAGTATCAGTTTTGTTTTCATTAACTCCGTGATCTAAATGGCTAGGCCACATAACTGTTCTACCTTGCTCTGGCACAAACTGAGCTTCATTAATTGCACTTCCAATTGGATTACTTTTTAATGCTTTATTAGCATTTCTAAAAACTATATCGCCGTCTTTGCCAGTTGTGTTAAACCAATACACTCCACTAATTGAATTAGTACCGTGATCATGGATGTGTGCATGTAGTCCGGGCTTAGTTAGTGTTATCCACGAAGTACTAAGTACAGGCTTGAACCCTTCTTTAACATGCATCATGTTCATATAGTTTTCACAATGGTGTAGAATAAAAGCTGTAACAAGTTTCATATCTTCATCTTTTAAGATAGATGTAGCAAAGTCGCCTTTATTAGATAGCTGTTGTGAACTAGAATCCCAATTTGGATTTTGTCCCCAAAGATCATTTGAATATAGTTTGTCAACTACACGCTGTATCTCAGCTTGTACATCGTTATATTCTGTATCTTCTAGTTTATATGTATATAGCGGTGTAGGAAATAGCGATATTATTTGACCTTCATTTTGTTCATCCATATTACGTTCCTTTATTTCCTAATCCAAAGCTATTAACATTAACTTCGGCAATTTCATCTGTTTCAATTGATATTGTTGGTGTTGATCCGTGACCTGTACCGTGTGCTATTTCAACTAGCATCTTTGTTGCAGGAAAATATATATAGTTAATCTCTGAATTATATAAAGTCCGCATTGCATCGTCAATTGTTTCAACTAATGGTTCGCCACCTAAGTTAAAAGAAGTGTTAAACAATGCCGGTACGCCAGTTTGGTTTTTAAATTCTTTAATTAATCCATGCCAGTGAAAGTTTTGTTCTTGAGTAACAGTTTGTATTCTGCAGGAGCCGTCAACATGAATAACCGCTGGAATCTTTTCTGCTACGCCTTCCTTACAACTAACAGCATACATCATGCTAGGTGAATCTTCCATACCTCTAAGGTCAAACCAATCATGTACATCTTCTTGTAGTACAGATGCAGCAAATGGTCTAAAGTACTCTCTTTTTTTAATTAAGTTAACAAAGTCCTTGCCTTCAGGCATTGTTGGATCAAACATTAACGATCTATTACCTAAAGCTCGAGGACCGTTTTCACATCGTTCTTGGAACAAAGCTACTATATTTTTTGATCGAATAGTATTAATAACATCAGTATAACTTATATCATAACTAATTTTACCATTGTACTTTGCAGCAGATTCTTTAATAGTTGCTGGGGTTATTTCTTGAACTGGTCCAAGGTAAAGGCCTTCGTCTTTATCTCTAACTCGTGCGTCCTGGGTAATCTCATGATAATGATATAAGGCTGCGCCCATAGCAGTGCCTGCGTCATTTGATATAGGTTCTACATAAATGTTAACGTCTTCGGGTAAGTGCTTTAAGTAATAATAATTTGCTACACAATTTAACCCATACCCGCCACTAATAACAATATTTTTATTACCAGTGCGTTCAATAGACGTTTTAATTAAGTCAAGCACAAGCTCTTGAGATTCTATTTGAACATTATATGCCATATTTCTGCGAGACGCTAATAATGTAAGATCTTCTGCATCAGCTTCTTCAATCAATTTACCAATTCTATTTGTTTCTTCTTGGTCATCTGGGTCTGTTATTTGATTGTAAATATCTGCATATTTTAATACTTTATCGTCAAGTTCTGGAAATTCTCTTTCATTTATTTCCGAACCGTTGGGATATGTATTGGATAATAAATCTTTGTTGCCGCCCCATTTTCCATAAATCTTAGGTGCCTTGCCTGGCTCACCGTAAGGGAATAGGCCCATGGTCTTTCCTGCTTCAATAGCACCAAACCCGCAGAATTGAGTTACTGCTTCGTATGCTTTAACAATGCCTGCTTTGTCATTAACAATTACTTCAAATCCGTTAGCATTATGATGCTCAGTCATCCACGGACCATTGCCGCCAAAGTGCTTATAAATATCTTTAAAGTTTGCAGGATATGATACATCATACATACTCTCTACTTCCCACATAGTGTCGCCGTCTGGTTTAGGAACAAATGTGCCTGCGCCGTCTACAATAATTGCAGTTGCGGTTTCAAACCCGGATCTATAAAATGCACACGCAGCATGATTTCTATGATGTTGCTCCCAGGCATACACTACTTGCGGATGCGGGTTGGGAGTCTTGTTTGGCTCAATTAGTTTCATTTTCCTTGCTAACGAAGTATACGGGTCTTCGGCAGTATAGTCAGTTTTATTACCGTCTTCGGAAGTGTGTGATATAACCAAAAAATCTATCTTATCGGTATATTCTAAAATTTTAACAATACTAGCAAACGGAGTACCATCATACTTCATTCTTGTTAATCGTTCTTCCTCAATAGAAAATACAACTTCGCCGTCTTTTAACAGACATACTCCAGCATTGTGTCCACGAGCTATTCCTGCAATGTATCCAGTTTGTTCCATTATTTTTCCTCTGTAATCATAGTAAAGTCTTGTGTCACTGGCAAACTATTATTAACGCCTTCAATAATTTGCGTCATAGTATCAGTAGTTAGTTTCATTAAATTTTCATTATGTCTATCAATTCTAACATCAACTACAATTCTAATTGGGGAATAAATCCGCTCGCCTTTGCCATTGTCAATAATAGTTATTGAACTATCAGCCGGGTGTGAAGTATTTTCGGGAAATGTACTTCCCATTACTACTGCACCTGGTTTATTTAACGAATGTGCAATATGCTGTCCTACTGAATCACAGCCTAAGAAATAATCAGCAGCATTAATAATACCAGTCCATTGCAATAAGCTAACGTCTTCTGGATGCATTACACCCATTGGGTGATCTACTGGTATTTTAAATTCGCTCATTAGTATAACAGCGTAATTTTTATTTAATTCTTCAATTATATTTAGAAGATCATCAAGTTCAAACGATCTTCCACTTTCGTCGATAATTGCGTTGCCTTTTAATATAGCAGTAGATCCAAAAGGTTGTAATATTACTACTTTGTCTTTTTTAAAGTGCGACTTTGCTTCTTGGCATAAAGAATGACCTCCATGCATATCGTTCTTACCGACAAATGTTTTAAATTGTTTAGTTTCTGGGATTTTCTTAGGGGGTATATCGTAGTTAATTAGCATATCAAATGCTTGTACAAGATTACACTTTTGGTTAAAATATGCATTTAGTTGATAAGGTTCAGGAGAAATAATTTCTCTGTCTTTTACCTTTTCAAAAATATTTGGATCATTAGCTGGCCAAACGTTTCCGGCTAATATTTTACTAGTTAGATATAAGTCTAACCATCCTTCAACAACAATAACGGCTGTTGGGTCAGTGTGCATCACATAATGTTCTAATGCCGGTATAGCACAAAGCACCCTGCCGGCGCCACCATTTATAAAGAATGCCTTTTTCATTAATATTACAACTCCTCTAGTTAGTCATAATATTTATTTGTGAGTATACCTAATAAGGAGGAATGTGGCTAATAGTCATTGTGCCGAACATTGCATCCGGCACAATAATATTTAAAAGTTAACTTACGCCGTTTGGTAATTGTGCTATAGCGTCTGCATCGTCATCTGTTCGATCTGCAATCATAATAACTGGCACTTGGTCGTCATCAAAGTCTGTATCATACGTCTCATCAGGCGCAGGTGGAAACTTTATTAACTCATTAGGAGTGTCTGCCCATTCGCTAGGAAGATCTCTAAGACGCTGTCTATAATTCATCCAAGCAGTTCTTAATGCTTCTGGCATATCTGAAGCAAGTTTTGAATCACTTGCAGATAATCGGCTATTTCTTTCATCTCTAATAAAGTCATCGCTTCTATCTCTATCCTGTGTCACAAATTCTAAGTCTGCTGTAAAATCTTGCTCTACAGTATGTATCTTATAAATCGCTCTAATGTCCGAAGGATCACTAATTGAATTATTTGGCAAATCACTAGGGCCTACTTCTATTTCGTATACTTTTGGAGTAGCTAAGCCGCCATATATTAGTCCAATTTTCATACAATTTATATCTGAGTCTGCACGTAATATTTCAACACGTTGGTTTAATGCAGGGTCTCTATCAGTTAAATCGTCTGGAGCTGACCATATTTCTTCTACAACACCACTTTCGTCGTCGACCCAAATGATTATTTCTGCAGGTCCTTCGTATAGTTGTGTACTAGTTTTACCTAGTGTAGTAGCTGTTGAATACATTGCATCTGGTACAGCATATGTTAATAATCGAGTTACTGTTGTCATTTATCTATCTCCTTAACTATAAGTTACTTTAACTAGGCCGCCAGCGCCCCAACTGCCCCAGCAAGCACTAGTGGACATTGTTACGTGTCCAGCACCGCCGCCACCCGGGAAAGCTGAGTGTGCAGCACAACAAGACATGTTACCTGTACATGGATGTTTACCACCAACGCCGTGATTAGAGCTAAATGGACCAGTAGGTGCACCAGCAACAGAGAAGTGGTCTGCACAACAGTTGTACTGTCTGTTCATTGAGCCAGCTGTTCCTCTAAATTCAACGTCTGAACATCGTGTAGCTTCGTTGCAAACGTTTGCTTGCCAACTACTATTATACAAACCTCGGTTACATTGTACGTTACCAATGTGACAGTTATAACAGTTAGATGATTTGTCCCATATTGTTGGTCCGCCCATTCCGCCAATTGCACAGAAATTATTCAGTCCCCAGCAGCTACCGCCGCCACCGCGACACACATAGCTTTTACAACCGTGTCTTGCGTTTACGTTACATCTACAGCAACAACTACATGACGAAGTTCCGCCTGCACAAATAGTAAAGCAACTACTGTCTGAAAATCCACAAGCAGATCTAGTAAGTGTTTTTGCACCATAGTTGCCGCCTTGACCACCGATACCAAAATCGTAGTCACCACCTGATGACCCGCCTGGGCCACCACCTGATAAGATTTCAAATTTAATTGAGTTTGTACCGTTTGGTACATTCCATAAGCAGCATCTGCCGCCGTTAGTTACAGCCCAATGGTTAGTACCATAAACATAAAATTCAGTTACTTCTGGCGCTTTCGCCATTGTCTGGCCGCTGCTGAAAACGATACCAGTGTTTGATAGACATACTGCCATTTTTAATTGTCTCCTCTAAGTGTATTTATTTCTTGTTTCAATTCTTTAATTGCTTCAATTAACAACGGTACAAGTTTTTCGTACTGTACTGTTTTGTAGTCTGCGTCTTCTGGTGAACCTTCAGCATCATTAATTGGTGCTGCGTGTACCACTTCAGGCATTATTGCTTCAACTTCTTGTGCGCTAACACCTACTTGACGTTCTGTATCACTAAATCCTAGTGACTTAGCAACTTCGTTTCCTGTGTAGTAATAACCGTTTAGTGACATTACTTTGTCTAATGCACCATCAATTTTGCCGTCAAAGTCCTTTAAGCGTTCATCTGAGTAGTATGATATAACCTGTGCAGTAGCTCTCATTAAGCCCGTAACAGCAACACCGTCATTTAATGTCTCTACTTTAATGGCATCGTTATAGTATATGGTAGTTCCAGCGTTTAAAACGTGTCTAACTGCCCAGTGATTGTTAACATCATCGTACAATCCAAAAGTGTTACTGTTATCGTGCATGAATACAGCACGACCACCAATACTATAACCTTCCCAGCCACCGTGTGCTCCACCGTCGATTTCAATCGAACCGTAGCTACCACTTACTGGACGGAAGTATCCGTTACCTGTATCGCCTAGTCTAACGCCTGAGCCGGTGACTGTTACTTCTTGACTACCGCCAACTACAATAGCTATTTCATCAGCTTCAAAGTCAAGATATGTGTTAGTATCTCCTGCGTGTCGTAGATATCTTGCTACGTCTACATTACCAGTTGATGTAATACTTGAAAACGCACCAGTGCTTGCTGTTGTTGCACCAATTGACATATTGTTAATTGATCCACCACCTGCTGGTGATAGTGTAACAGTACCCGAACCACTCGGTGAAAGTGTTACATTAGCTGCTGGTGTAATTGTAACAGTTGAACTAGCACTTAGTGTCGTAAATGATCCTGTGCCGCCTGAAATATTACCAATAAAGCCTCCACCGGAGTAAACTTTTCTAGCAATACTTGCGCCGCCTTCTACTCTTAAAATACCAGTGTCGCCAGTTGCGTCAGTTGCTTCAGTTGTACCAGTAATATCTACAGTTGAGTTAGTAGTTAGGGTTGTAAATGCACCTGAGGATTTTGATGTGCTACCAATTGGAGTGTTTTGAATACTTCCTGCGTAAATTGCTCCACTAACACCTACACCACCTGTTACACGTAATGTTCCAGTTGTGGTATTAGTTGCTGCTGAATTTTGTGTAAACGCTGTTGTACTATTTGAACTAAGTGAAGTAAATGCGCCAGATGCTGCTGTGCCGGTACCAACTGCTCCATTCATGCTTGTTGCAAAAATTGCTCCACCAACGCCTAAGCCGCCAGTTACAATTAATGCACCTGATGTTGTACTAGTAGAAGCACCTGAACTTGTAGCTAGTATTGTAGGAGATGATACTGATGTAAATGAACCAGTACTTGGATTAGAACTACCAATGCTCATGTTAGTAATTGTACCAGCTACAGTTGAGCTAAGGCTCAATGTTGCTCCAGAACTTATACTAGCATCGCCAGTTGGATTAATTGTTACCGTTCCTGTTCCTGTTGGTGACATAACAACTGTTTGGTTTGCGCCAGTAAGATCTATATTACCATTAATAGTAAATGTACCGCCTGCATCACCAATTAGAACATCGCCTGTAGATGATCCTAATGTTAAATTACCTACGGGCCTAATAGTTGCTTGTGCGCCAGGTTGTATTGATACTGAACTTTGCGGACTAATATCAACAAGTCCTGTTCCAGTTGGTTTAATTTCTACATTATTGTCTGCTGGATTTAGTTCTACTTTTCCGTCTGCGTTTAGCAAATTGTTAAAGTTAACTGGTAATTCAAAAGTTGTTGTACCTGCTAATGCACTAGTTAGAACATAATCTGCTCCATCTGATGTTAGCGTATATGTAGAGTTCTGAGGTATCTGGATGTCTGTGCCTAGCGCAACTCCGTTACCTTTAATTTGCCCTGCGACAGTTTCTATAGTTATCATGCCGTCGGTGGCATTATAAAATGTTTGTTTACTTCCAGGGAAAAATACAGGACTAACAAGCGTTACAGTGTATCCTGTTGTACCAGTAAGACTTATAATTCCTCCGGTAAATGCATATCCAAATTCGATTGCACCGTTTACTGTTAACGTTTGAGGTGCTGTATTATAACGTGCCATGTTTCTCTATTCCCTTATGTAGTTGATGTTTCAATACCGTATACTGTACATCCGATGTTTGCCTGCGATGATAAAACAACTAAGTTTAATCCGCCTTGCATAACTAGTCCAGTACGTTCAAAAACACCGTTCGGAATAATAATCGTGTCATATTCCATCCACTCCTGGTCAGTTGGTGTAGCAGTTGTTGCCATTGCTACACGTATATTTACCGAAGTTGCGTTCCTATTAGTTAACGATATATTTGCAACAGCGTAGGTACCTACGGGCACCGTATACGCTGTTGTGTTTGTTGTAGCTGGTATATCTACGTTGCCCAGTCTTCCTGTTGCCATTTCTTCTCTCCGTTGTTATCTTGCTAGGAAGAATCCAAGTGCAACTGGTGCACCGTCAATTCCGCCTGTAAAGTTCATCTTCGCCTTAATATTTAGCTGTCCGCCACTGGTAGTTGTAATTTCATTATTAGCAATAAACACTGTACCCGCTGTTAGCGTGTTAACGTTCAAGCTACTCTGACCACCACCAATTTGTGCAGTAATATAAGATTTAATTGCTCGCTGTGTAGGAACAACACTGTCACTATTTGCAGTAAAGAATGGATCTGTACTAAACTGTGTAATAATTGCAGAGCCAATGCCTAAACCAATACCTTGTAACTGTAATGATTGTAGACCTGCTAAGTTAAACGCATCAGCGTCTAGTGTAGCAGTACCCGTACTCTGTTGTACTCCAAACAATCCACCAACGTTAAAGTTACCATCTTGGTCGGTACTTGTAAAGAATACACGTCCGCCGTTACTACCAAGGAACTGTCTCGATTGTAGTGCAGTTGTGATATCAACGAATGGATAGTTAGTTCTTGCCTGGTTACCTGTACCAATATACAAGAAGTCATGTCCTGTTAGACGTACTTGCGAATATTTGTTAGTAGCAGTTATTTTAGTTCCATCTAAGGGAGCATTTAAAATTGTAAGTGCTGGACTTAGTTGGAATGTTGCAGTATAATCACCTGCAATGCCAATTACGTTGTTTACTGCAACTAGTTTGTAGAACACACCTGGAATATTACCAAACTCAACGTTTGATCCAGGTATCGGTAAGTCAAATAGACCACGAACTGCAACAAACGTACTAGCTTGGAATAAATCTGCACTACCGTCGCCGCCTAATTCACCAGTAGCAGTTTGATATCCTGTACCTCTGTTAGTAAACGTTGGATGGCCTAATACGCCATCGCCTTGTCTAGCATCTGTAGGAGCAACAATAGTTGCATTAGGATCTGTAATAGTTACAATTGGTCCTGTTCTAAACGTAGCACTTGCAAATGTAGCAGTACTTAGTACAACTGGTGTTCCGCTATTAGCAATTAAACTTACTGTAATTGTTGTACTGTTTGGAATAGTATTAATATAGTACAATGAGTTATTACTTAGTAATGCATCGCCTACACCTGTAAACTTAATCTGCTGTCCAACTAACAGGTTGTCAGTTGAGTCAATAGTAATAGTGTTTGCAGCCGTCGTACTTGTTACAGTACCTTTTGGATATCCTGATCCTGGTTCTGTTATTCTAATTTCGTTTACAGAACCATCTGCTTCTTTCATTCTAGATTCAGCAGTTGCACCAGTTTTTAGTACCGCTACGCCTGTGTCTGCTGCGTTAGTTAATGCTACCCATCTTGGAGTAGTGTTTGTGTTACCAAACGCTAATGCATGCCAGTCACCGCTTGCAGATAATGTGTGTGCAGTCCAAGTAACACCATCGTTACTTATTGCGCATGCATCAGTGCCTTCAGCTATAGCAACAAATAGTCCGTGACCGTATTTAACAGTTATCCATGTTTGACTTGACGGAAGTCCAGCAGCACTTGCGTACCATGTTGTTCCGTTATCAATACTGTATGCAGCATTTCTGCCACCGCTAGCAATTGCTACAAATCGTCCGTTACCAAAAGCAGTACTTGTCCAAGTAGTACTTGTTGGCAAGTTGCCACCTTCTGTCCAAACAATACCGTTTGCACTTACTGCCGACTTATTGCCGCCAGTATTAATAGCTACATACTTGCCTGCACCGTGAGTTACACTTGAGAACGTACCAGCACTTAGTGCAATATTAGTTCTCGACACCCATGTACTACCATCTGTTGATGTTGCTGCACTGCCTGAACCACCTGTTCCGCCAACTGCAACATAAGTGCCGCCTGCATAAACAATATCTGTAAATGCACTGTTTGGCAATGCTGAACCTGCACTCCATGCTGTATTGGCTGCTGCCGATAATGCTAAGTTTGTGTTAGCTGTAGATCCATTAGCAATAGCAACGAACTTAGCGGTTGTGTCAACAATAGTTACTGTCGGAGCACTAGTGTAGCCTACGCCAACTAATGGCTCGTCGTTACCGTCTAGAGTAAAGTTAATTGCAACTACTCCACCGTTATCCATTGTTGGGATAACTGTAGCTTGTGTACTTGCGCCGCCGCCTGTTATTGTAACACTTGGAGGACTAATATATCCTAGTCCAAAGCTATTAACGTTAATTTCAGTAATTTTGTCTGTTTCAACTGCTATTGTCGGTGCTGCTCCGTAACCTGCACCAGTAGTAGTAACAGTTACTTCTTTAATTACTCCATTAAGTACTGTACATACTGCTGTAGCTGCGCCACCGCCGTTTGTTGGTACAATGTTAAGTGTTGGAGGTGATGTATAACCTTTGCCTCCATCAACGATTGTAATTTTAGAAACCTGCGTAGGACCTGGTAAACCGATGCTGTTAAGCTCACCTAGTGTTGCTGTTAGTACAGCTCCAGATCCACCTAAACCACCAACTACTGCACTTGCTGTTGCGCCTTGACCGCCACCAAATGCCATTGCTGCCCAGTTAGCACTTGCAACTGCTCCACCAGCAGCCCATGTAGTGCCATCTGTTGAATAAGTTGTAGCTGTGCCACCATTTTGCAATGCAACATATCTTCCTGCTGCGTATGTAGCTGTCTGGTATGCAGTAGCACTATCTGTTGTAGTTGCTGCTGCTGCAAATCCTGGAGCACTATATGTAATACTTGGTTCAATAGTATAACCAGTTGTTAAGTCTAAGTTAGTTGCAATCGGAGTTCCTTTAACAATATGATCCCAACCTGCTGCGTACAATGTTACAGTTTGTGCAGTTGTAGTTGTTAATGCTACTACTGCTCCACCTGCTGCTGTACTTACAGTAAATGTAGTAGTATTTGGAATTGCAAGTACATAGTAAACTGTGTTAGCAGCTAAGTTACCAATTGCTGTACTTAGGTATATTGGCATGTTTACATATAAGCTAGCAGTGTCAGCTACAGTTAGTATGTTACTAGTTACAGTTGTTCCAGTAACAGTTTTGTTATCAAAACTATCTTTGTAAACTTTAGCAATTTTAGTACCGTTATTGAATGCTAGCACTCTTGCAAATTGTCCAACACCTGAACCAGATGTTAATATGATATTCATACCATTGTATGCATTAGCTAGTGCAGTGTCAGTAGCAGCAATAGTTGCTTGAATTAAATTACCACCCTGTGCAACGTTTTTAGCAGTTACATAGTCTTCGCCACCAGTGCCGTCTCCGTCATCTAAGTCGATTAAGCGTGTTTCCATTAATCCGCCGTCTCTAAACTCATCAGCAACAACAGCAGCGTTAAATCCATCACCACTAATTGCATATTGTGCGTTAGTATAATCTCTACCACTGTTATTAAATTCTAAGCGTAAAACTGCTTCGCCATCTGTGATAACATCACCAATGAATGCATCATTTGATAAGTTATTAACTACGGAGAACAATGGAATCTCACCAGTGTCAGTGCCTTCAGCAATAACACCATAAGTACCATATGAACTGTTACCGTTAGTAGCACGTATACGTCCACCAAAGTCTGCAACATATCCTGAATAGTTATAGTATGAGAACACAGATACTAGCTCTGTTAATGAGTCGTTACCTGAACACCATACGCCGATGCCATCTGACAATACTTGTGTAAAGTCGTTTGAAACCATTGAACGGTTTCCGCCTGCGTGTAATGCACCATCAATCTTATTACCAACGCAGCCTGTGCCAAAGTTAGTAACGTTTTGTATATATGGTGATTTATTAGTAACCCATGCTTCAGTATCATTTGGCCCAAATCCTGGATCAAGTGCAACAAATGCACCTGCTGTTGGGCGTCTTGTATTAAACTCGTTAAGTTCTGTTAAGTTACCACGTAAGCCACTTAGTGTTTGGTTACGTACACCTGTTGAATTACGTACACGATACATATCTGAACGTTCCGAACCGTTAACAGCATTTAAATATAATTCTGCTGATCTTAGTGCGTAATGGTTTCCTGGATACTGTAAGTCATGTGCAACTGCTTCAACATAACGTATCATGTCTCGACGACATAATGCTTCGTCGAAGCTATAACTTACAACTGCTGCCGACGGTGAGCCAATAGTTACAATTGCTGTACCGCCTACAGTTGTTGCTACTTCAATAGTTAGCGCATCAGTGCGAGTAACAACATAATAAGTTACTCCTGCTGTTAGTCCAACCTCACTAACATCAAGCTGTATAGGATCACCAACTACTAAATTGTGCGCAGTTGCAAAGCCAATAGCTGCACTACTTGCACTTGTAATTGTTCCGCCATACTGTGACTTAACCCAGGCTGTTGCTTCATTTGCAAGGAATGCTGTATTAGCTTTAAGGATATCAACACCCTTAATAACTTCAACATCATTTAAGTAAGTAATTGTTCCAGTAATTTCTGGAGTTACGTTAGCACCAAAATCCAATACCCCAATAACAATATCCATTAAGTTATTAACACGTTTGGTTGCATTAGCAACTTTGCGTACATCAAGTAAAATATTAGTATTAGACACATAAGACGCTGCTACGTTTTTCAGTTCTCTAAATGACTGAACTGTTGCAGTTTTTTGGTTATTTAATACTACTGCTGCTTGTGTGCCGCGGTAATAAGCTATTGATGCAATAATAGTACGATAGTTACTATCCATCATCATATCCCAGACTAGTGCGTCAATAATGTAACCTACGTCACGCTTGCATGTTTCTTCAACATACACAAGTGTTGGATATTTCTCTGCAATAAATTCAATAATTGCAGTTTTAATTAACTCAGCAGAGCCTGATAAATTTGTAGCTTGCTGTTTTAGACTTGCATTAATGCCAGTTGTTGTTGGACTATATGACCAAACACGAAGTGTCTCATTTGGTGCAGCTTCGTCGTCCATTACTGCTGTTGCACCTTCAAAATACTTAGATAATGTAAGTGTAGTTGTTGTTGGAACTGTTTTTACAAAGTATACACTAGTAGAAGTAAGTCCGCTAATTGAAGCTACAAAAAGTTGATCGTTTGCTACAAGTCCGTGTGCGCCATCAGTAGTTATTACATTTGATGAAATATCAGTTACTATTATTCCTGGTAGTCCTTCATTGCCTGAATTAATAACTAATTTTAATCCATCAATTAATGTACCAATTCGTGCTGCTGTTGCTGCATCGCCAATTGTTTGTACATCAGCATCTCTATACTTAGGAACAATAGCAGTTTGTATTGCACCTGGGCTACCAAGTGTATTTTGTGCTATATCGCCTGCTAAGAATTTTGCATAATCGTACGCTGCAATTGTTGCTACTTTATCATCTTCGCTAATTACAAGCACGGCATTATCATAATAAGACAATCCAAACTGTGTTAATGCACTGTTGCCGCCGTATGTTAAGTCATAACGTAATGCATCAACTAACAAGCCAACATCGCGTGTACATTTTTCTTTAAGGTATGTGTTACCTGGATATTCGATATCTAAGTATTCAATAACTTCTGTTTGGATGAATAATTTATTTTCCCATACTAAAGTTGCGCCAGCTACGTCTTGCGTGTCAGTAGTAGATGTTGCTTGCCATTTAGTAGTTGGCTTCTTGCCACCATCAATGTATGCTGTAATTTCATCAATAATTATTGATGCGTGTGCCGATGCTGTAGTAGATGCAATATGCTTAACTTTGTATGCTAAGAAGTTAACTGCACCAATAGTAGCTTCTAATTCATTATTAGTTACTTCTGCTGTTGACGTTAACGCTCTGTAATAGCTCATACCTGCTTTAATAGAAGCAAAGTTTGATCCTGTAATCAAATCGCGTGTTACTGCATCAACCATTAAGCCTGCATCTCTGCGACATGTTTCTTGATTGTATTGTATTTTCTGCCAGAACTTCTCTACCCAATATACAACATCTTCAACAATTTCATTTTTACGACTTACAAGACTGTTATAAGCAGCTCTTGTATCTGGTTCTGCCCAAGCTGTGGCAACTTCAATAGTTGCGTTTGATTCAGCGTTGTTGATCCAATCTAATACGTCATCAACTCTGTCATTTGCAAATTCAACTGTATTTGCGTTACCAGCCGTTCCTGTTGTATCCTGTGTTAAGTTGTTGCCTGTTGATTTAGTTACTGTAGTTTCTGCAATAACTTCGCCAATTACTGCTTTCATTCTTGCATATGCTGCAAGTGTTGCTGGAAGCTCGTTTGCTCCAATAGTTAATACAAAGTTTGAGTAATATGCACTACCTGCAATTAATGACTGTGTGTTACCACCGTATGTTAAATCATAACGTACTGCGTCAACAATATATCCAATATCTCGGATACAGTTATCTTGTGCAGAACTGCTTAGTGTTCCCCAAAATGTATCATAACTATTTGCTGAATCTTCTAACCACTTACGTACTTCCAATTGGATGAATGCTGAGTTAGCAGCTAATTGATCTGCTGCAAAACTGTAAGTTGCAATTGCTCCAGTTGTGTTTGAAGTTGTTGCATATGCAAGGTCAGCGGTTAAGTTAGTTGGCATAGTAAGAACATATCCAGGTATTGCTTCTAACCCGTTTTGTACAATATTTTTAATATCGTCTGTTCTTGCAACTGCTGCATATGATGCATCAGTTGTTCCAACCTTACTTTCAACACCAACTGTAAGTTGTAGTAATGCTTGTTCAATAAAGTTAATTGTGCTAATAGTTGGATCTAATTGATTTGCAAGAACAATACCAGCTGATGCTACGCCTCTAAGATAAGACATGCCTGCTTTAGCAGTTCTAAAGTCACTTCCAAATAATACATCATAAACAATAGCATCAAGTATATAGCCAACATCACGTGAGCATTTAGCTTCGTTGTATGATAGTGCCGGATACATAAAGTTAATGTAATCAATAGCAGCTTCTTGTATAATAGCTTTTCTATTGTCTACTACTGCTTTAAATTGTACTAGTGCAGTATCAACCCAAGCAGTACTTGGACTAATTAATGCAGGAGTATCGCCAGTATCAATTGTGTTTTTAATTTCGTTAATACGATCTTGTGCAAATGCTGCTGCGCCTGCACTACCAGCTGTTCCTGTTACATCTTGTGTATTTGCGTTACTTGTAGATTTTGTCCAGCCTGCTGTATTACCAATAGCAATGTTATCAATAATATCTGCTAAACGTGTTTGTACAGCAATTGCAGCCGTCTTTTGATCACTTGGCTCTTGTAATACGCCATCAACATAATAAGAACTTGCAGCAACAATAGTTTCTAAGTTACCGCGATATGTTAAGTCATACTGTAGAGCATCAATAATATAGCCCATGTCACGTAGACATTTTGCTTTATTAGCTGCACTTAGTGATTGCCAAAGTGTATCAAAGTTGTCATCCATGTATGCTTCAACTTCGTCAATTATAAATTGCTTGTTAAGAACAATTAAGCGTCTAGCATTAAAGAAGCCAACATCGTATGCAGTTGGATCTGTAATAGTAAACGTAGTTGGCTCAACTGCGGATATCATAATATCTCTAATTAGCTCTGCACTTGTTTCAATTTTATTATTACCTGAAGTTATATCTTTAATTTCAGATCTTAAAAACTCAATAGAGTCTAGTGTAGCAGATAGTTGACTGTCAATAACTACGCCAGCTGACGCAATGCCTCTACGATAGCTCATGCCTGCTTTTAGTGATCTAAAGCTACTATTAAACATAATATCAAAGCGTATTGCATCAATTATAAATCCAATATCTCTTGAACACTTAGCGTGATCGTAAACAAATCCACTATATGTATTTGTGATAAATTGTAGCACTGCTGGTACAACTGTAGTATTAGCAAGTACATCATTTGCATCACTTTCGATAGCGTCAGCTACCCAAACAATGCTAGGATAAACTGCTGCTGGAATGTTACTTAAACTTCCTGCATCAATTGATGTAATAAGGATATCTAATAATGTGCTTACTTCAGCTTCTTCAGTTGCGCCCGACAAGTAACCGTTAATAATAGTTTTTAGTTGTGTCATTGCCAACACTTCAATAGCTCGCTGTGCTACTGGAAGTACTGATACCCAACCATCAAAGTATGCTTTTGTTGACTCTAATGTTGCACTGTTGCCGCCATAGTTTACGTCATAGCAAAGTGCATCAATAATATAACCAGTGTCTCTTTCACAAGTTGCTGTATCGTAACTTAGTGAAGCATAGTTTGTAGTAATCCAAGTTGTTAATGCACTAATAATAGCTGCACGATTGTCTACCATTTCTGTACGTGCTGTAGTTTTTCCAGCTACACCAGTATCAACAAATGTCAATGTATCTGCATTTGCTACGCCATTAGTAATAATGTCAGCTACTTCGGCCCAATATGCTGTGTTACGTGTAATTGCTGTAGAGTCAGATAGTAATGCTTCTACTAATATTTTCTCTTGTGCAATTGCACCTAATGTTTCAGTTAATTGTCCTGTTAGTACTTTTACACTAGAACCTCTACGATATGAAAGACCATCTCGTACTGCGTTAAAGTTAGTTTCTAGTGCAATATCGTATGCTGCACCAGTTTTTAGTATGCCAGAATCTCTGCGACACTTAGCACTATCATATGTATATGAACCAAAGTTGCTGTTAACATAATCAATAACTGATGTTTGTAATGTTGCTTTAGAAGCAACAATTTCAGTATTAACTGTTGTTAGCGGTGCTGATACCCAAGTAATATCTGGAACAACTACACTTGGCAATGTTCCGTCATTATCAATGCTGTCATAAATTTCTTGTATGCGTGTATCTGCAAAAGTTTCAGCAGCACTACTACCAGCCGCGTTGTCAACGTTTTGTGCAACGTTGTTACCAGTAGTTGCTGTGATAGTAGTTTCAACAATGATGTCACCAATGATTGATTTTAGGTGTGCATATGTTGCAAGTGTTTCGTCTTTCTTGCCGGTACCGTACACTGGATTTCCGTTTACAAAGTAACTTCTTGCAGCAACAGTAGTTTCTGAGTTGCCACCGTATGTTAAGTCGTAACGCAAAGCGTCAACAATATAACGTGTATCTCTTTCACAATTTGCTGTATCAAAGGTAAAGTCTGCTGCAAACGGTGCAATTACACCGTCAACTTGTGCTTGAATCCAAGCAGTTTGTTCTGCAACAATAAACTCAACGTTTGCTGTAATTTGTGCTACTGCATTAGCGTAACCTGCAATACTTGCATTGGTTGCTCCGCTTGTAGGTGTACTACCTACAGCCGGTAATGCTGGAATTACATCTAAGCCTAGTGCTAAGATGTCTTGGATTAATTCTACACCAACATCTAATCTATCAGTAGCATCAGTTGTTCCGCCGTAGCCGTTAACAAATGTCTGCGGTGCTGTGTTTCCACTAGTAGGAGTAATTTCAATATTTTGCATAAGATCTGGAACTAACGCTTTAATTCTATTTAAAGAACTAATAGTTTTAGGTTTATCATTTGCTAGTAATGCAATTGCTGGCTGTGGTTGAACAACACTTGTACGTAGTTCGTCACCAACAACAGCAGTAAATTCTGGAACAATAATCGGTAATACTTCGTTATAAGTACCAGTTTTTATAAACAGCGTTGTATTTGGATTAGTTACTGTAGGAATAGCTGTTGCTGATCCTGCATTTAAACCAGTTGTAACAATATCTATCATTGCTGCTGCTTTTGTAATACCGTCAGCTTCAGCTACTAAAGTAGTGTCAATGACTTGTATTGCTCTATCTTCAAGATCAATCATATTAAATGACTGATAGTTTAATGGTTGCTTGTTAGCTAACACATCAGCTATAATACTTTTTAGCTGAACGTTTGCTGCAACTGTTTGGGCTTTTTGCGATCCAAACGTGCCATTAATATATAAGTTTCCTGCAGGTGTATAATATGATTTAGCAGCTTCAGTAGTTTTTAATGTGCCGCCTCGTGATACATCATATATTAATGCATCAATAATTAAGCCAGTGTCGCGTTCGCACTTAACAGAATCATATGCTAAATTGCCTACCATTCTACCGGATTGCGTAGTTAATACTAACGGAATGCCGCTATTTTGTACTACACTAATTCTAAACTTTGATGCAGAAGTAGCGGATTCAACATAGTAAATTGTTCCTGCTGTTACTCCGCCAAGCGTGCCGTCAAACACAATTGGCATGCCAGGTGTAAGATTAGCTGTCGTCGCTGTAGTAAATTCTTGTGTTCCAACTTGCGTTGCTGTAACAACTACTCTGTAGTTAACACCAATCCAGCTGGATACTTCTTTCATCATAAATTCTTTGTTATTTTTAAGAATTTGTTTTGCTTGTGGATTTAAATAACCGTCACGTACTTGCTCCAGGGCATAGCGCACACTGCTCCAAGGCTTGTCAACTGTTAATCCGTTAACTGGTGCTGGTTCGTTTTTGCCTAGTGGACCAACATAAACAACATTGTCAATTAGACCGTAGTTAGCCCAAGATGGCTTGCCGTCAGTTACACGTAGAATCTGGCCGTCGATGCCAATTGGCAATCTTGTTGGTCCGTTGTCTCCGTAATAAACTAAGTCGCCTTCAGTAGTTAATGATAATGCTTCTGACCCTAATGTTAGTAGATTCCAGTATGCTGCAACTGCATCGTTGTCTGGTCTTTTTGCTGTATCAGCTGTGTGCTTTTGTACACAGATAAAACTACTTGCTCCAAAGAACACTACATCGCCTACATTGTAAACTGTTGTAGCTTTCCAAGAAGATGAATTACCTGTGTGTGTAACTGTATCAATTACGCCTGCTGTTTCGCCTGCTACTGTAACAGTAATATCGTTAGCCGGTGATGTGCCACCTACTGATGAACCAGCAATAGTAATAATATTAGTAGCAGAATAACCTGATCCTGCAAAGCCCGTTGATACACTAACTGTATAAACTGTGTCAGCTTTTACAACGTCAAATCGTGCTCCTGATCCACTTACTCCAGCAGCGTTAACGCCCTGTACTTGTAAGAATGTTTCAGTGCTTTGTGTCCAGTTAACACCTGAGTTTAATTGGCTCCATGCAGCGTCTGTAGTAGGCTCTGCGTCGGCGTTGTCAGTTAGTGCTACATAAGTCGAGCCGCCTAATCTAACAACGTCTCCGACCAAATAATTAGTTAGTGAAGAATATTCACCTTGGAACTTAAAGCCAGTTGTAAATACTGACCAGTCATCTGTGCTAATCGTCGGTTTGTCGCCTGTAGTATTTCTTTTAGCAACATAAACATAACCACCATAGGTTACAGTGTCGCCAGTTTGATATGCAGTTCCAATTGCCCATGAGTCTTCAAATTGAAAGCCTTCGATGAACGAATCCCATTTAGCTGTGTCTGATTCAAATCCACCTGAAGCGTGAGCTTCTGTTGCAATCCAAATATTGCCGCCGTACTTGACCAAGTCATTAACACGATATCTAGTTGATGTTACCCAGTCACCTGTGTAAACAATACCGTCACTAAACAATGTCCATTTACCAGAGTCGGCTTCTAATCCTAATAGATCAGTGGCTGCCGAAACGTGTGCAGTATTACAAACATAAACAAATCCGCCGTAGCGCACTAGGTCATTTATTTTAAATCTTGTTGTATTTGTCCAAGAACTTTTCCAGTCAAAGGAAGTTGCAAAACTTGTCCACTTTGACAGATCATTTTCTAATCCTAAAAATGTTGGTGATGCATATGTGGCTGATACGTGACCAGTTTCGCAAATGTAAACATTCGCACCATACTTAACTACGTCGCCCGGAGCATATTCTACTTCAGCGTCCCAATCACCTTTCCAACTAGTTCCGTCGGATACTATTTCCCACTTTGGTATTTCATTGGTAAAATCTGTGTTAAATTCTGATGCAGCAGTGTGATTCTTTACACATATATAAGATTTGCCGCCAAAACTTATAACGTCATCTGCAACATATGCTCTACCAGTTGCCCAGTCACCCTGCCATACAAATCTAATTCTACCTAGTTTAAATTCTGCCATTTTAGCTCCATCTATGCTTTACTATTGTTATTTATCTTATTGCTGTCCTGAACGTGTAGGGTCGACTAACGTCCTAAAGAAATAGGACATTGCCAAGCCATCTCCAGCCCATCCGCTGTTACCATATGGTCCGTCGAACATTGCTTTAGTACCAATCTTAACTTGGAAGCCTTCAGCTCCTTCTGGTACTGTAGATGTAATTTCGTCTGGTCCGCCTACTTTAACTGTACCTGCTGTTAGCAATCCAGTAAATGTATCCGAGCCACCTTGCGACAATCTACCTGTTAAGTAGGTTTTGATTGCTTTTTCTGTTGGAACAATAGTATTGGAGTTAGCAACAAATGTACCATCTGTTGAAAACTGCGTTACAACTACTGGTGATCCACCAAGTGCAACACCACCAATCGAAAGTTCTGTTAGTCCGTCTAGTCCAAACTCGTCGGCACTCAACGTAACAATACCCGTTGCTTGTTCAACTGCAAACAAGTCACCTACTCTAAAGTTACCATCTTGGTCAGTTGAACTATAAAATACTCGTCCATTATTTGTTTCTTGTATTTCGTCCTGCGGTTCTAAGTTTGTGTTCTCAGGTAGTCCAGGATAATTAGACTGTAGCTGGTTACCAAAACCAATATTTAGGAAGTCATGGTTAGTTAAACGTACTTGACTAAATCTTGAACGCATTGAGAATGTTGTGTTATGCGCTGGAGATAATACTTCGCTCATAGTCGGTGATATCTGTACCGATGCTTCTAAGTTTGGAATAGTTGTTCCTCTTAGTACAGTTGCTTTAGCAACACGATATGTTTCATCAACTCCTGTAAATTCAATGTTATCACCCGGTTGTGGCAATCTAGTTAGATTCTTAAGGATAATACGTAATCCTGTTTGGAATATATCTGCGTAGCCGCTGCCATTAATAGCAATTGATGTAGAAGTTGTACTGTATCCTGAACCGTAATTTGTAAATGTCGGTGCACCTAATACGCCATCGCCTATACGCACTTCAGTAATTGCGTCTTTAGAATTGTTTGGATCTTTAAGAAGCAAGGTAGGCAAAGTAGTATATCCTGATCCGCTAGCTAACATATTAAAGCCAGTTAACTTAGTAGCTGTAATCGACGCTGTTGCTTGCGCTTGTGCTCCAGTTGATATCTTATGTGCAATGCCATCAGTTGAAAGCGTTAAGAACCACCCTCGTTTAGTAGTAGCGTCGAAGCTAAATCCTAAACCAGTATAAGCCGATATGTCCCCTGGTACAACTTTCCAATCTAGACCGTCATTTGACTGACAGCAAACTCCTGTTAACGTATTCAATAATAAAAATACTCCATTGCCGTATTCAAGTATTTCACCCTGTACTGCTAAATTGGAGTTATACCAAGTTACTCCATCAAAGCTATATACTGCTGATCTTAAATCACTTGATACTGCAACAAATCTTCCGTTACCAAATTTAATTTGGCGCCAGTTATTAATTGTTGAATCGCCTGATGTATCTACAGTTCCTTCTGTCCAAGTTGCGCCGCTATTATTACTATACTTAATTGCGTGAGACGAACCGGCTATTGCAACAAATGTTCCGGCACCTGCTGCTAAATCAACCCACTCATCGTTATCTATAGTTTGATCAACTTCGGTCCAAGTATTACCATTGTTCACTGAATATGCTGATTTGCTTGACGTGCCTACTGCAACAAATGCACCGTTAGTGTACGCTACTGAAGTATAAACTTCACCAGTGCCTAATGTCGGCAATTCTGCACTTAACCAAGTTTGGCCTTCTGAAACAGAGTATAATACATTACCAGTTCTGGATATAAGTACCCAGGTGTTATTTCCATAAACTAAATCTACCCAGCCGCCGTTATACGTAGGGTTATTAATTAATGAGCCAGGGTTATCTGGATCTTCAATTTGTACAACAGTGTCACCTATTTTTGGTAACGTAATAGTTACATTCCAAGCTAAGTAATCTGATGTAGAATATGCTTGATCACCTGATTCAGGTATTGCTATTGGATAGAATCCATTTGAAGCAATTACTTTAAATAGCTCAGCCGATGCAAGAGTTGTCATTGCTGTCTGCGTAAATGGTGGTGGAGAATATTTAACTCTTGGTGAAATCGTATACACAGTTGTTGAATCAAAGACGCCAACTAATGGAGTACCTGGATTAATGTGGTCCCATCCTACTGCGCCAATTTGCATTGATCCAACGTCTTGTATCAGCTGTACCGGAGTACCGCTGCCTAACGTTGTTTCAATTGTCATTTCTTTAATAACAGGTGCTCCTGTTGGTAGCGACATACTTGTTATTTGAGTAGCTCCACCTGCTCCACCCGGAGCTGTTTGTACTGTAGCTCCTTGTATAATTACACCGCCAGCTGGTGTCTCCGACCATTGACTTCCGCCAGTTAATGTAACTGTTAGTGCTCCGTAAGTAGTATCTGTCATTGTAAATGCAGCTAATGTCGAATCTTCACCTAGTGTACCTAATGCAGTAAGAAGTGCTGCTGCTGGCGAAGAGTCAAGGCCAATATTTATTGTGTTTCCAATCCACGTTGTATCAACTGTCCAGTTACCTGATGATGTATATACATCTGCAGGAGTTGTTTCAATTTTCTCAAGAACATAGTATGTTGTGCCTAGGGCAATTCCGCCAAATGTTTCAGTATAGAATGAAGCTCCCATAGTTGCTCCACCGCCTGCTGAAACTGTTGCTTTAGCACCAGGTGTTTGCGTAATCATTGTACCAGTAGCGTCTGTAACAGCAACAGTGTTTGCAAGTGTTCTAACAATAATGTTACCAACTGCTGTTAGTAACGGAACTGCTGAGCCTGATGCTGTTTCACTAATAGTAAATGTTGTTGCATCGTTAACAACCTGAATATAATAAACTTTATCGTTTTCAATGCTGCCAAAAGTTGTACCTGTTAAGATAATAGGTGTTCCTGGAATAAATCCAGCAGTACTAGTAACTGTAATCAAGTTAGTCACTGCTTGAGATGCAGTAGCAGCAGTTGTTATTACAGTGTCTGATAATGTAAATGTAGTACCGTCTAATAAAGTATTAATCCAATACTGTGTTTTTTCAGCTAATCCGCCAATAACGCCTGATCTAAAAGTAATAGGGTTTAATGGAATTAATGTAGATGTATCAGCAATAGTTAAACTATTAGTAGAAGAAATTGTTTCAGTTGTGTCAAAAGTTAATCTATTTGCCGATATTGAAAAACGGTTTGCATCATATATGTCATGAATAAAATAAGTTTGGCCTAGAACAACTTCACCTAAACTTGTACCAGTAAATTGTACAGGTAGTCCAACACTCATGTCTGCTGTGCTTGTGCCATACAAGTAACTTGTGTTAGACGGAAAGTTTAATGTAAATTGTGCATACTCAGTTGTTAAAACAATCGGAGCGCCTGCCGGGTCTTCAATATTAACGTTTGACAATGGCCAAACGCCACCACCTAATGATGTTGACACTTGAATTGACGTATCGTCAATAACATTAATAATAAAATATTCAAATCCTACAGCTACGCCGCCAAATGGTGTACCAGTAAAGTTAATTTTTTGACCAACTTTTAATTGCGCAGTACTAGTTACGTACATATAGTTGTTTAAATCTCCTAAACACCCAAGTACTTGTGTAGAACTTTGTGCTGTAGAGTCAACATCAATATCGTAAAATGTTGGAGTAAACTGTATCTTCTGTCCAGTATATACTGTATGGAAGTCTGCATCATTATCTAATCTAAATCTATCTGTAGATGCAGTAGTTGTAGTTATTTCTAAAGATTCAAATGATTCTTTAAGCACATCAGCACGTTTAGAACCTGCATTGTATTGCGATATGATACCATACTGTCCCGACCCTTGGCCACTTGAAATACTTAGGCGCATGCTTTCATATATTGGAGCAGTTGCAACTTCGGATCCAGCAAGTACTAAGTGCTCTGTATCACCCGACTGTGCGTTGTTTGTTTGGAATTTATATCCTAACCCACCTGACGTAAATGCCGAACTTTCTAATACACGAGTTTGGAATACAGAACCACTACGCAATTCGTCTGCAATAATCATAGCATCTCTGCCTGCGCCACTTACATTGACGTTTGCATACGAAGTAGGTGTAGTACTATCTGTTTCTAAGAAAAATGTCAGCTCTCCTGTTTGTAGTTGAGCGCCATAGAAGTTAGTTGATCCAGAAAGTCCATCAACACCCCGAGGATATACTTTAAAACGCAATGAAGTATTTTGTGCAGTTATGTCCCAGAATGTATAAGAAATTCTATACCAATCATCTTCAAGAATAGTTGCAGTATATGTATCTGGAACTTTTCCAGTATCAGGATCAGCTACTGTTACTAATGCACCTGTAGTAAAATTAAATCTTACAGCAGACGTTCTAGTACCGTATCCAGAGAATATTGAATACATATCAAAATATGTTGCTGTTCCTTTTTTAGCATAGATACTTGCAGTATAGGGCAATGAAGTTCCAACTGGCACAGTACCGTCGTGGCTAACTGTTAAGATTGCAGTAATAGAAAGTGTATCAACTTGAACAATAATATCGTTAACTGTAGGTTGAGCTCCAAACAATTGGCCATTAAGTCTAATTTGGTTTCCAACAACATAACCACTGCCGCCTTGATTTACACTAACTTGATATCCGTCGCTGAATACTGTTACATTAAATGTTGCATCAATTCCTGATCCGTCTTCGTTGGTACCCGAAACTCCAGTATAAACTCTACCTTGCGGTGATACAGCAACGTCTTGGTAAAAATAACTAGAATCAGTTAAGTTAGTGATGCCTTCAATTTTCCAGGCATCTTCATTTACAAAAGGTGTTGTTGCTGCTTTAACAATGTTAAGATTTCCATCTGTTAACCAATCACTATTAATAAGATTATTACTTTGTGTTAATACGTTTGTTGTTGTTGTATAGTACTCTTCGCCTGCATGAGCAAATGCTATTTTTAAAATTTCAGCATTTGTTCCTAGCGCACTTACTGCACTTGCTGATGATTGGGTACTTCTGTTGTTAACATTACCAACTGCCGGAGTTTCTGAAATATCAAATCCTTCTGCAATAGCGCCAAATTGTCCATATGAACTGTTACCGTTAGTAGCACGTATACGTCCACCGTCTTCTGCAAAGTATCCTGTGTAGTTATAGTACGAGAACACAGATACACATTCTACTAGCGAATCACCGCCAGTACACCAAACACCAATACCGTCTGATATAATTTGTGTAAAGTCGTTACATACTATCGATCTATTACCGCCAGCGTGTAAAGTACTATCAATTTTTAAACCTACACAGCCAATACCGAAGTTAGTAACGTTTTGTATGTATGGTGATTTACTAGTAATCCAAGCAGTAGTGTCATTTACACCTGTTCCTGGATCTAGTGCAACAAACGATCCACCTGACGGTCTACGTGTTGAATATTCATTTTGCGGAGTAAGTGTACCTAATAGGCCACTCATTGTTAAGTTACGCACACCACAACCATTTTGTACACGTATCATATCATTTAAGGCGTTTCCGCCGTATACATACATATAACCAATATTAGTTGCTAGCAATACTTCTTCGCCGTCTGGTGTTGCACTAACCCTAAATGCATCATCTCTAATCGACGAACCAATTACATAATATGTTATACCTTGAACAATATTTGGGCCGCCTATTTTTGTACTAATCTCGTCAACTGGATTTAATGATACAAATTGTACTGGAGTATTATTAACCATGTTAACTGTTGACCCAACACGGAATTCGTTAATATCGCCAAATGTTCTTGTACATAATGTATTAATAGGATTTAAAGGCTTAATTGCTGCTCCACGAAGTTCGTCCCCATTTAATGCAGTTTTTGGAGGAAGTACAATCGGTAGTGCTTCTTCATACGTGCCTGATTTAAGATTAATTGTAGTATACGCACCTTGGTTTGCTGGTGGAATACTAGCAGGCGATCCTGCTTCTAACGGAATTCTAATAATGCCTTCTAAGCTATTTAAAATAGTAATAGTGTCAGCTTCGATTGTTAAAGCAGCATTAAAATATTGCTGAACTGGACTAGCATATCCTTCTAATACCTGGAAGCTCTGAGCCGGAGCAGTGTTAGTTAGTGCTAATTCTAAGAAGTTAAATAGCTGTCCAATTACTGCCGTATAATATATTGCTTGATCAGCAACAGTTTGGTTAGTGTACCTATTTGTACTTTCTAGATCAAAATACGATAGTGCATTTGTAACAGTTCTTGCGTTCTGTCCTCTTGACAAATCAGTTACTACACCATCTAGTGTGTATCGAATATCACGTTTAGTTGATTCTTCTAGGAAGTCCACTGAAAAATCAAACGGTGAAATATCTTGATTTTGTTGATATAAGAACCAAGCGTATGTTTCTTCTACTGCCCAAGTCTTGTTAGCTTCTAACAATGCTTTTTCATTTGCTTTGCCAGTTCCTTTTGCAACTTGTTCAGCAGCGTACTTAATTGTTTTCCAAGCAGTGTCAGCAGTTGTACCATTTAATGGAGTATCGAGCCCGTTAGTAGCAACATAATACACGTTTGGTGTAAAGTCAGTTTCTCTCCAAGCAGGCAATTCGCCTACAACTTTTAATACGTTTGTTTGTGCGCCAATTTGAAGTGGTGTCTTTTCGCCACTAGATTGAATAATAATTTCACCCTTTTGGGTTAGTGCATTAGTCTTATCATGCTGTAAGTATACTGTCCAATAATTATTCTGTAAATCGTTATCTGGTCTATTTACAAGAGCAGATGTGTGTTCTCTAGTACATACATATGTTGCATTACCGTAATATAGAATATCATCTTGATTGTAAAGAGTTCCAGTTGCCCATTTACCTTCCCAACTAAATCCCGGAATCATTAATTCCCAATAAGACCAATTAGCTCCTGCAAATGTTAGTACTGCGCTGTCTGGAATGGTGCCACTTGGCGGTGCAGTTAACACAACTGTAGTTATATCACCGTCAGTACTAACAGACTGTACTGTTTGACCATAGGCAAACCCTTCGCCAATAACTGTCATGCCTACTGTAATTCCTCTAGGGTCAGTACTATCTAATGTGTCTAATTTAATAGTAGTACCAGTTGAGCCAGTTGATTCATAAACTGCATTTATTGTGAAACTACCCGGAGCTTGATTAGTACTGTCTGTAAGTGCAACATAAAGATCGCCGCCGTATGTTACAACACTACCAATTAAGTATTCGTCTGCACTGGACCAAGCACCTGATACATCATATGCTTTGCTTATTATATCCCATTCTTCGCCTGCGCTTGAATTAAACGAAGGCTTTTGATTAATGTTATTAATTGTTAAACTTTGATATAAGTAACCACCATATAGTACAACGTCACCTGGTTGGTAAATTACATTAGCAAGCCATACAGAGTCAAAATCAAGACCTGGCATCCAAAGTTCCCAGTAAGATGATGTAAACGTATCTTCTAATACGTTTGGTGCATTTTGTATCTGGGGAACATACCCAGAAGCGCCTGCATCATTGTCTTGGAATATACTTCTAATAGTTGCTAAAGATGGTTTTGATATAACTGTTGAAAAGTAAATGTTAAACAAAGCATAACCTAATGGGTTATTAGCAAGCACACCAGCAGGTGTTCTTGAATTATCATTCCACTCTGGAGCAAGACTGCTACCGTCCCACAAGCTTGAATATTCAAACATTACAAAGTTAAGCAAATATGTATATTCTTTAGATGCAACTTTATAAGTTTCTGCTGTTGCAAGATTACCGTCACCATATCCACTAATGTCAAATACGCTTGCTGCGATAGCTTCTTCCATTGCAAGATACAATGCACTTGTTGCCCAGTTAGCATCTAAGTCAGGATCATAAGATAGTGCCGCTGCTGATCCAGCTTTTGCTCCACTTACACCAAACAAATGCAGTGTATGAAATATGTGTTCGATTACTTCTGCTGCGTCATCGTCGCCATTGCCTGGACGACTGCTGCTTGAATTTAAATACCAAACCATGTCATTAACTGCATTACTATCTAAAAATGCTTGATATCCTGAATAACTTGGAATACCTGCATCTTCTAACCAATTAGGTGTATATGATGCTCCACTACCGTACCCCATACGCTGTGCTGTTGGATATCCTGCATGTGCAGTACCTACATCACCTTTTAGTGTTGCAATTAAATTTTCTTGGGCTGGATCATCGATCCCTGCGCCATCTCTGTCTAAGAATAGCTGAACCATTCTTGCAACTTTATTTACAAACGTTTCTGGTATTAATCCTACACCGTGTTCAGCTGCTACAACAATCTTAAGACCGTTAACTGTTAGACTTTTGTCAAATACTGCTCCATTAGTTGCATCTGCCGCTAATGCACTACTTGTATATACTCCAAGATTAGAATCATCTATGTATGCCGCTGCTGGTACGTGTCCTTCAATACATTTGTATACACTTGGGCCATACTTAACTATATCGTTTAATTTATATCTTACTTCTGTAGAGTCAACAGCTCTATCATCAAATAAGCCTCTCCACTGAATTCCTTCTTTAACAAGTTTCCACTTAATAAGCGTACTATCAATACCAAAATAGTCTGCTTCTAAACCGTCAGTGTCAGTAGCTGCCGATGTGTGAGAAACTATACATTCGTAAGATGAACCGCCGTATTGAGCAATATCTCCGATTCCGTAACTAGTTGATGTTGTCCATTCACTCTGCCATGTTTTAGATTCTGCGTACACATCCCACTTTACAATATCAGTATCTAGTACTGAACCGCTAGTGTGTTGTGTATTACATTTATAAACAATACCACCAAAAATTGCAATATTATCTAAGCTATAAAATGTAAACTGCTGCCACGGACCTTTCCAAGTCTGTCCAGTCATCATTAAGTCCCACTTAGGAGTAACTGCGCCTAAGTCAAGATAGAACGAGTTTGAAGTGTGAGGTACTAAGCATACATATGCTTTACCTTCGTATTGAACAATTTGGTCCTTGTTGTAAGAAGTTTGATCTATCCATTCTCCTACCCAAGAAAAACGTAATCTACTGATTCTAAATTCTGACATTGTGCGGTTCCTTGATCCTATGTATTATAGTATATTTATGTGACTATCTGTGTTGCGTCATATGCATATGACTGATTGATTCTTACTACTAGTTCACCTTCGCTGTTTACATAGTAATACATGTTTTTGTTATCCCAACGGTATTGATCCCATTGTAAGTTTTCGTACGGCCTGCTGTGATCTGATTCAATACGTCCGTCAAAAAAGTCAACTCCGTATTCAAATTCAGTAAAGTCGCCAGTGGCTGCTCCTGGATTGTTAATTGTGATTGTGTCAACATCTTTAAGTTGATCAATCTTTGCAAAGAATAATGTGCCGTCTTCTGTTCTACGCAATGCGTAAAAGTATCTCGGCTGTCCTTCGCCTAATAGTTCAGTGATGCTAGGTGTTTGACCTACGTAATGTGTTGATGCCATCTTATATCTCCTTAAACAATTTCTACAGTACTTAAAATGCAGTCGATACTATCAGCAACATTTGAGCTTACATATAAGTTATTGTTTGGTGTTAAAATCAGTTTCTCGCCGCCGTTTAATACACGTAAACTAGTGTTCGGGGGGAGAATCATTTCTTTTGCGTAATATCCAGTGGAACTATCTGCGTCACGAAGCTGTACGTTAATAAGTACCACTCCTTCAGTTAAGTTTGCTAAACTAAATCCAACTACCGTAATACGATTGTTATCGTTAGTGGCTAACACTTCTTCATATGATGTGCCAATACCTGTTACTACTTTGTTTCTAAATGTAGTTGCCATTTTATTATCCTAATACTAATACTGTTGATAGTGCAATTTCTTCTGCATCGTTTCTTGTAATACCCGAAGCAGCACCAGCTACCGAAACCCAGTTAGTGCTATCCCAGATTTCAACACGATTGTCAGTAGTGTTAAATCGTACTTGTCCTGTTTCTGTAAATTCAAGCGGAGGTCGATCGCCACTTGCGCCTGTTGGTAGTACGATACCGTATGTTCCGTCAAACTTAACATACCCGTTGTTAGTGTTTTCAAACAAAGTAATACTATTGTTTACTGTATTTGTTATTGTGTTTCCTTTAAAAGCAAAGTTATCAAACTTAACAGACCCAGTTCCATTTGCTGATAATTGTAAATTCTTATTTCCGTTAGTAGTAGTTATAACATTTCCGTCTACACGAATATCATCTACATCTAGTCTAGGAACAGTTAATTTGGTTGAATCTATTGTTGCTATAGTACTTCCTGCAACGATAAATCTAATTATATCATCATTTGTACCTTCAGCGTTTTCAGCAGTAACTTTAGTGTTACCATCTAAGTCTTCGACACCTTTAACGTTAATCCAGTTAGTTCCATTGTAACCTTCAAATCTATTTAAATCTGTGTTATATCGAAGTTGGCCTGAAGCTGCTGATGGCCGTTGTGCAGTTGTACCTGTTGGAAGTTTTACTGCTCCAGTTGCATTAATATTTAAAATATTACTGCCTGGGGCAATAGTAAAGTCTCCACTGGTTGTAATCGTTGAAGTATTAAATCCAAACGTGTCTATAACAATAGACCCTGAACCATTTGCTCTTAAATCTAGATTACTGTTTGCATTAGTTGTAGTGATAACATTATTATCAATTAAAATATCACCTGTTGTAATACTATCTGCTGTGATTAAACTTGTACTAGTAATATTTCCTACAGTAATTATACCGTCAACTGCTAAGTTATTTGTAATTTGTACATTGTTAGATGGTACAAAAATATTACCTGTGCCATTTGCTCTTAATTCTAAATTACTATTTGAATCAGTAGTAGTAACCGTGTTGCCTGAAATTTGTATTTCTTCAAACTGGATAATACTTGCACTGATAATAACTTCGCCAGTGACATCTAAATTACCTGTTAAATTAATATTACCAACTTGGTTAACATTTCCAGTATGTGTTACGTTACCGACAATATTAGTATTTTTTAAGTTTGTAACTGAATTAACTGTTAAGTCTTGGTCAATTACAACATTATTACTAGGAACAGAAATATTGCCTGTGCCGTTAGCTCTTAGTTCTAAATTACTATTACTTGCAGTTGTTTTAATGATGTTGTCATCAATTAAAATATCACCTGTGCTAAATCTATTAGCAGTAATGGTTCCGGCACTATTAATGTCACCTACAGTAATTGTGCCAGTAACATATAAATCATTATTAATTGTAACATCGTTATTTGGTATAAGAATATTACCGAATGAAGTAGCACGTAATTCTAAATCACTATTACTTGCAGTTGTTGTGATAATATTATTTTCAATATTAATATTTTCAAATTGTGCTGCTGCCGATACTGTAAGGTTTCCTGTGATACCCATGTTACCAGTTAAATCAATATTACCTGTTTGTGTAACATTACCTGTTTGTGTAACATTACCTGCTAACACTACTGTATTTAAATTTGATGTTCCAACTACTCGTAAATCTTCGTCTAGTAATACATCGTTACTAGGTACATATACTTTACCTGTACCGTTGGCACGCAGTTCTAAATTACTATTTGAGTCTGTTGTTTTAATATAGTTTTCTCGAATTACAATATTATCAAGATTAACTTCATTTACATATAAGTTATTCCATATTTTAGTTTCTTCGCCTAAACTATAAGTGTCATTTACTTTAGGTGTAATGTTGCTGTCAATACCTGCCACAATTTGTATTGTGTCTGAAGCTTCATCACCAATTGTAATATTACCAGCAATGGTTACATTACCAGTAACATCTAAGTTACCATTTACATTTACATTTGAATTTAAATTAATATTACCTGTAGCTGCTTCAAAGTTTGCATCTAATGTTAGTGTCTCAACAGTGTTAGCACTAATTCTCCAATCACCAGTTTCTACTTTTGTGCCATCAACGAATGTAGTGTCGCTTCCAGTTACAAAGCTAACACCATTATCGGTATTGATTGTAAAATCATTAACAGCAAATGTTACGTTACCAGTATCTTGATTAACATAAAACAAGTCTCCAACTCTAAAGTCACCTTTATGGTCAACTGAGTTATATCGTACTTTTGCTCCATTAATTTCAACTACTTCATTTGCTTGTATTACTTCTAACGGTTCGTTAGTAACTTCTTTACCTGTACCAATGTATGCTAAGTTTTGACCAATAGCATATATAATCGTGCCAGGGCCGTTACCTACTAATCCAAAGTTGCCGTATACACTAGCACTACCGATCATTCTAACTTCTGCACCAAATGATCTTAAATCATAACTTGCTATACTAGTCGCTGTTGCTCCTAAGCCGTTTGCAATACTTTGCGGAGTTAAATCAAATCCATTTAAATCTAAGTATCCGTTTACATAAACGTCAGCTCCGTCTACACTACTAATAGTGCCTGTAAGCACTGTAGAAGCGTCTGTACTAGTAATTGTTAGTGTATTGCCTTGTGCAAATGCGCCGCTTACACCAGCCAGTGTGAGCTTTGTTTTGCCCGTTCCGTACTTGCCGTCGTAACTATCATAAGCATGAAAGCCTCTGTTTGCAAAGTATGTAAACGAGTTTAACCACTCAACCCGCACACCGTTTGTTGCTGATATTGCATCAACACCAGGGGTAATAAATGTTGCACTATGAAATAACATAGAAGCTTCTTTACTAACAGTAGTTGCGTATGCGCCGTCTATATATGCGCCCTTGCCTGCATCACCTGCATTAAATCCTCTAGGATCTTCAGCAGTAGTTGTACTACCTGAAGTAATTACTGTAATGTTTCTAATATAAGGACTGCGTGAAGTTACTACATAGTCTGTTGCAAAGCGGAATGCATAACCGTTATCTGGGAATGTTCTATTTCCGCCATTACAACTGAATATTAATCCTTCTAAAAATACCTCTGCACCATTAGCAGGAGCAGTTCCAGTATAGGTTACAGTAAGCACACCAGTAGTGTGATTATAAGTTGATCCTGTTATAGCAACATTAATTGACTTTGAGTTATTAGTAATTCTGCCGCCACTTACATAAGCGTGTGCTTGAGTTGTTACTCCTACATTTACTGTAAGTGTTCCTGATGCTGCGCCACCGCTTGCAATGATAAAGTTGTTTCGTCCACTAAAGAATCCAGTTATTGTTACATCTTCAACAGTTGTTTCGCCGTTTAGCAAGAACGCATCTTTATAACGTGTTGCAGTTGTAGGTTGTATAGATACTCCGCGAATACCTTCACCTTTAACTGTAACTCCTGCAGGAATTGTTAATGGAAATATCTCTGTGTATACACTAGGAGAAATATGTATAACGTCTCCTGCTGTTGCTGTACTTAATGCTTGTTTAATACTTGCAAAAGGATCTAGTACGTGTGTACCTGTATTAGTATCATCTCCGTTTTCAGAAACATATAGCATGTTGCCATTGCGGAATGTTAAATCAACGCCATCAACTGCTAAAGAATCTGAATTAATACTAGTTGCAACTAAATTGTTAACGTAAACGTCATTCCATTCTTTGCCGCCACCAGTTGGATCACTACCTAATGAATATGTATTTGTTGCTGCTGGAATAATATCTGAAGCAATTTCTGCATTAAAAATAACATTGTCTGTGGCTTGATCACCAATAACGATATTACCGTCTGCTGATATATTACCAGAAGCGTGTATGTTACCTGTTACATTTAAGTCAGAGTGTACGTCTACTGTACCGGTTCCATTTGGACGTAATTCTAAATTGGCATTTGACGAGTTAGTAGTTATTGCATTGCCTTCAATGTCAATACTATCAATTCTAATTTTATTAAGGGCAACTACTGTATCTAATGTTGCTAAGTTTAAATACGCATTGGTACTACTGATTGTATTACCGACTATCGTAACTTCGCCAATATCTGCTTGCGTATCAACAATAAGATCAACTGCTTTAGTTGTGCCTGAAACTTGTAATTCGTGTGTTGGAGAATTCGTATTGATACCGATTCGCTGTGAATTTACATCTAGATATAATAAGTCTGTCTCAAAAGCTAAATCTATTCCATTACGAATTAGATTCTCCTTCAAGAGCGGACCCGATATGCGACCTACAGCCATCTTTGCTCCTCAATACGGGGATCCTGTCCCTCTAGCCCAATTTTCAGTCTAATGACTCTTTGCCGGTTAACCACAGTTTGTTTATGTAAAACAATAGTCGCGCTTTACATAATAGTATTTATCGTAATGAAGTAATACTGTGGTGTTAGCCAAAGATTAGAGTGTATTCTAGCATAAGCTCTTCCATCTCTTCTGTAGAGATAGTTGCTGCGCTACCAGCTGCTGAAATGTAAGTGTTGCCGTCCCAGGTTTCAAGAATTGTGTTTTCAGTGTTCCATCTTGTCATGCCAACTTCGGTAGCACCGGGTTTTCTGTTTGCAACAGTGCCAAACGGAATTGCAACAGCAGAGTTAACATTAAATACTGTTCGGCCGTATCCAGTTTGTGCAATAGAAAGAGCACCAGCATTAGTATTTTGCACTTTATTATCATAAAAGTTAGTACTATATAGGTTTAGTTTACCTGAACCGTTTGCTGCTAAATCTAAATCACTATTTGAAACATTTGTATTAATAGTAGTACCATTGAATAAAATATCATCAACATCTAGGCCATGTATAGAAATCCCGTCAGCAGTTAAGCCGCCTACGGTTGCTGCTGCTATTTTAAAGTTAATAGTATCATTAGTCGGATGTGCTAACACACTAGATCTTCTATCACTTGAGTAAACGCCACCGAAGGATACGATGTTTGAATTACTATATGCTTCAAACAAATTATCTGTACTATTAAATCTCAATCCACTAGTTACTATCTGGCGTTCAGTTGTGGTACCTAATGGAACAACTATTGCTCCAGTTGCATTAATAATTAAATTTTGTGCAGGTGCTAAATTAATATCTAATGCAGTAGTTTGTATTGTATCGTTATTAACTCTTAGGTCTTGTAGAAGAACTTCTGCATTAAATGATCGCAAATCTAAGTTACTGTTTGATGTAGTTGTGGTAATAATATTATCATAGAATTTAATATCTGAACTTAATAAAAATTCTTCTGCTGCTAACGCTAGTGTTACATTAATATCTTTTGAAGATAATGTTCCTAATGATACATCATTAATAATAGTTACATCGTTTGATGGTATTGTAAGTATGCCTGTGCCATTTGCTCGTAGTTCTAAATTAGCATTACTATTTGTTGTTTCAACAACGTTGTCATTAAATAATATATCATCAAATTGTATTTCACTTTTAATATTAGAAGTGCTTACAGTTACATTACCAATAACATTTAAATTACCAGTTTGATTTCTATTTCCAGTTTGTGTAATAGTTCCAACTACATTTAAGTTGTCAATATCAGTATTTCTATTAACTGTTAAATTTTGATCCATAACTACATCAGATGTTGTCATAGTTATATTTTGAGTAGCACGTAGTTCTAAATTTGTATTTAAGGTGCTAGTAGAAATAAAGTTATCATCTATTTGAATATTATTAGTTGTAGTAATAATATCGTTTAATCCGGCATCTGCGGTAACTATAATATCATTAGCTATTATCGATGCAGCAGATAAATCATTTGATACTCTAACATCATTAGACGGCATTGATACTCTACCAGTACCGGCTGCTTGCAATCTTAAATCTGCTCTGTAGTAATCACCTGCAAATATTTGACTGTTATATTTTCCAGGGGTAGCATATTCGTCCTCTAAAAGTGCATTTACTATCGGAGCAAGAAACGCATCGTATATGGTATTATTAGTAGTACCATTTGCAACATATTGTAGCCAAGCTAATGAATCAGCTGATGTAAGTGTGCCACTGCTGTTTACGTCAATATAAGAATTAGCATACGGTGCAGAAGTGCCATTAGCAAGATAGGCAATTAATGTTTTTTCAGTTGCTCCTGCATAATCGTCAACTGTTGCACCGCCTATCATTGCTGAAACAATTTGAGGTATTGATAATGCTCCATACGGATCTGACGGATTCAAGCGTAGGTCTTCTCTAATGTTTTGTAAAACATTATCATTAACGTTAAAGTTAGCAATATTAAAGTCGCTATTAACTGTTAAATTTCCTGTAAGTTCAGTGTTACCTGTTTGTGAAATGTTACCTGTTTGTACTGTATTACTAGTTTGTGTTGTATTTCCAGTTACATTGACTTGTACAGGAGTTATAGTTTCTACTAATCCAATATCTTCAATAAACGAAATATTATCCCATTCTACAACTGTGTCTACTGCACGAAAAATAATATCAATTGCTGTAGTTGTGGGCACAACTGCTGCTGTTACTACTTGGTTATTAGTAAGTCCGGTACTTTGGTCCCACTCAAATAATGTACCAACGCCTGATTCGAATACTCTTAAATAAAATGCATTACTGTTTGAAACATTTTTAAATGCTGCTGAAAAGTTATATGTTTTACCGATCTCTACTGTTAGTTCTTGTGCTACGTTTTGTGCTGCACCAGTAGCAGTAATGCGTAAATTTCCAGCAACAGCAGCCACCGAGCCGCCACCTGTTAAACTCCAGCTTGCTATATTTGAATCAAATGTTCCGTTGGCTACAAGATCCGATCCGTACTCATAAGCTATAGTGCTATTTTTAAATGTAGATATTTTACCTACAGTAAGATCGTTATCAATATCTAAACTTTCAAGTATATTAACAACACCTGTTCCATTAGCTCGTAATTCTAAATCAGCGTTACTTGAATCACTAGTAATATAATTTTCATTACTAGTAATATCACCTGCTTGCATTTTGCCTAAATAAACATTAGACCAAAATTTATCTAGTTTTCCTAAATTATGTACAAGTGTACGGTGAGGATTAAAATTTTGTTCGAAGTTAACATTAAAGTCAAGACTGTCAGCTTCCTGATCTCCTGATATATTTAAGGCACCGCCAAAGCTAAAATTATCTCTAACAAAAAGGTTCTGACTTATAGCTGTATCATCTTTAAGATTAATAACATTGGTACCGCCTACAAAATTTAGGTCGCCCGATAGTGATCTAATTCCATTATTAACAATCTCAATATTTCCAGTAGTAACTATATTGCCATTTAGTGTTGTTGCTGTTTCTCCGCTATTAATTATTAATCCACTTAGTGCCTCAATAGAGCCAGTATCAATATTAATACTAGTGTTTCCTGTTTGTAAATCAACAAAGAAGTTATCACCAATTCTAAAATTACCTTGCTGATCAGTTGAGACATAATGTATCTTGCCGTTATTTAATTCTACAGTTTCATTTGCTTGAATAACATCTGCTTCGTTATTATCAGTGCTTGCACCTGCTCCAATGTATGCAAAATTGTGTTGTACTAAGTACATTAATGTGTCTGCACCATCTGCAACAGCGCCATATGTTCCGTATACGTTTGCTGATCCAATTGATCTTAATTCAGCGCCATAGTTAACTGTACTGCCGTCGGGTGATACTTTGCCGTTAGAACCGTTAAACGCATGTAACCCTCTGTTTGCAAAATATGTAAAACTATTAAGCCATTCTACTCTAACGCCATTTGTCATGTTAATAACGTCAGCACCAGGTGATATAAATGTACAACTATGGAATAACATTGTTGATAACGTACTTGCTGAATTAAGTTCATTCCCGTCAATCCAAGCGCCGCGTCCAGCATCAGTTCCGCCGGGTGTTGTTGGTTGAGTTAATACTGTAATGTCTTGCATGTACGGCGAACGTTCACTTATAATTGCGTTAGGGGCAAATCTAAATGCATAACCTGTATTAGTGCCACTGTTATAATAAAAATTCTTAATTGTTAATTTAGATACTGTACTATTATTTCCTAAGTGAAACACGTCTTTGCTTTGACTACTAGCATCTGGAACAATAATACAGTTTCTAATATTCTCACCTACAATACTAATATTATTAGGTACAACTAACGGAAGTGCTTCAGTATATGTTCCTGGGGAAAGATGAATAACAAACGGCTGCTCACCACTTGCATCTGCTGCTTGTAATGCACGAGCCAATGTAGCAAATGGAGCAAATATATGATCACCTACGTTAGTATCATCTCCGTTTTCAGAAACATATAATTTACCACCAACACGTAAATCACTGTCAACAAATCCAACAATTAATTCAGATACATTAACCGATGTACCGTTTACTAAATTAGTATATAGATTATTCCAACGCTTTGTATTTGTGCCTAGATTATAAGTATCAGTTTGGTCTGGAACAACACTTGACGTAACCGAAGCATTAAAATCTACAGTATCAAGATATTGATTACCTAATGTTATTGTGCCGTCGAATGTAATATTTCCAGGAGTGTGTATATTACCAAATACATTTATACTGTTAGTTTCAGTAGTATTGTTTGCTACCTTGTAGATATATGCTTTACCTGAAGCACCACCACCTGCATCATCTTCGCCATTAGCACCTACAATAGCCGAGTTACCAGATATTGCAACTGAGTAACTAAACTGATCACTCTGACTTGTACCATATGCATTTGGATTATCTAGTGTGTGTACTAGAGCACCTGAGGTTACATTGAAGATATATGCTTTACCTGAAAAAGTTCCGCCTGCATCATCTTCATAGTAAGCACCTACAATAGCCGAGTTACCGGATATTGCAACTGAGTAACCAAAGATATCACCCTGAATTGTACCATATGCATTTGGATTATCTAGTGTGTGTACTAGAGCACCTGAGGTTACATTGAATATGTATGCTTTACCTGATGAACCGCCAAAGAACCCGGCTTCATCTTCGTTAAAAGCACCTACAATAGCATAGTTACCAGATATAGCAACTGAGTAGCCAAAAGACTCATAGGTTACAGTGTCACTATATGCATTTGGATTATCTAGCGTATGTACTAGAGCACCTGTGGTTACATTAAAGATATATGCTTTACCTGAAAACACACCACCTGCATCACCTTCGCCATAAGCACCTACAATAGCCGAGTTACCAGATATAGCAACAGCTTGACCAAAGTAATCAGTTTGACTTGTACCATATGCATTTGGATTATCTAGTGTGTGTACTAGAGCACCTGAGGTTACATTAAATATGTATGCTTTACCTGAACTATATCCACCTGCATCATCTTCAAAATAAGCACCTACAATTGCAATATCGCCCGATATTGCAACTGAGTAGCCAAAACGATCATAACTACTTGTACTATAAGCAGTTGGATTATCTAGTGTATGAACTAAAGCTCCGGTTGATACATTAAAGATATATGCTTTACCTGGATCAAAACGACCTGCCTCATCTTCAAAATAAGCACCTACAATAGCATAATTGCCAGATATTGCAACTGACCCACCAAACCTATCATCTGCACTTGTACCATAAGCATTTGGATTATCTAGCGTATGTACTAGAGCACCTGAGGTTACATTGAAGATATATGCTTTACCTGAAGTAATGCCACCTGCATCACCTTCGCCATAAGCACCTACAATAGCATAGTTACCAGATATTGCAGATTGCCGACCAAATTGGTCGGCAACACTTGTACCATATGCATTTGGGTTATCTAGTGTATGTACTAGAGCACCGATATCTGCGATATCTGTTGAAGGCATTAAATCAATATTTGCATTTGACACCGTAGCACTAATTGTATTATCGCTAATACGTAGTGTACCATTTTCTATATTACCAAATACAACTGCTTCTGCTGCATTTAAATATATGTCGCCAACTAGCACACTTAAATTATTATCTGAAATTGTATAGTTTGCTATTGAACTAGTAGGCGTAATTAAATTAGTTGATCGTACAGTTCCGGCAATCTCAAGATCATACCCTGCTACATCTTTATTAACGGCTATTTTGTTTGTAGATACATCAAGATATAATAATCGAGTATCCGACGAGGTATTCTTAAACGAAAGGTCTTTGCCATTGCGTTCGAGGTTAGCTGTTAGTAATGAACCTGATATTCTACCGACTTGTGACATACAATACTCCTATATAGTAGTATTTATTGTATTACTTGTCGAAGTTGTGTATAGCTGTTACTGGCTTAGCTAAGTCTGGTGCAGAAGTAAATACGAGATAATACCCTGTCTGTCTTGCTGTACCTGTACCGTTTGCTGCGCCGTCGCCAGTAGCAGTAAATACAGTGTTTAAATTACTATCCGCTGCGCCGATTGTAGTGTAATCTGTGCCACCTACAGTAATAATTTTATATTCTGTTCCATTAACAAATGATCCTGCTGCGACTGTTGCGCCGCTGCCAGTTGCTGCTGCCGGATTTTGTTCTAAGGTATAGTTTGTTGTTGCAAGTTGGAAGACATTTTCGACAAGTACTAAAACATTTTGTGCTGCTGCCGGAACTGGATAATAAGTATCGCCGCTGTTTAGTGGACCAAATACTACTGCTGTTGCATCACCATTGCCTAAGTTTTGTTGTGTAATACCTGGATCTGCATTAGGTTCTTTAAATCGTAGTGGGCGCCAAGCACCATTTTGATATGCTTCAAACTGTTCAGATGTAGTATTGTACCGCATATGACCATTGTTTGGTGATGCAGGACGCTGTGCTGTAGTTCCTTTAGGTATTAATAAAGTGTTTGTACTGTTTATTTTTACTTCATCATCAAGACCAGTATGGATACCAACTGCTCCGGGTTGGATAGTACGTGGACTAGTAGTTTGTTGCTTAAATAATCTCATTTATACTTCCAAATAACTTACTGTTGCTGCTAGATTTGTTAATGTTGTTCCAATGTCAGGCTCAGCAACAAATACAAGCTTATCTCCTTCTTCTAATACTATTCGTTCACTGTCAAAAGTAAAAGTCTCGCTTGCTGGTAAACTAAGACCATTAATAACTCGTGTAACTTTGTTTGCTAATGCACCACCACTTGGTATTAAATGCATATCAAAGGATGCAGCTGAAGTGCCATCAGTATTACAAACCATAATATTTGTAATAGCATAACTTTTGCCTGCCGGTACACCTTGTCCAGTTGACTGATCAAGTATATCTAGTGCAGTTGTTTTTAATTGTGCGTTTACTATTGCCATTTGTTTTCCTTAAAAAATCATGCTATAAAGCAATGATCTATTTTTACTTATTAATTCATCGGATTTGCTGTCTTGGTTTACAAAGTATAATCCCGAACCACCAGTACTCTCTGTTGTGGAATATAGTTTAATTCCGCTCACTGGAGGATTTGCTGTTGGTAAGTTAGGATCATTGTCATAAAGTGATGATGATGTTATTTCTAAAGCATCTTTTACAACTACACTCTTTGGACCGTTTGCACTTAGAACTAAATCTTGATTAGTATCAGTTGTGGTGATTAAATTATCAAGAATTTCAATTCCACTTAATGTCATTCGGTTTGTATAAAAGTTAGCAGCAACAATACCGTCTATTGTTATTCTAACTGTGCTGTCTGTTTCTGGATCTGAGTTATCTAATACTGCAACTTCCGAATTACCTTGTGCAATGTTATCATCATTATATAATGATAATGCATATGTTATGTAATCTACAACACCTTTAGCGTTTGGTATAAAGTCATTATTAATAGGTACTGCATTACTTACTGCTGCGCCGGTATACGTAAATACATTTTTTTCGTAATCAACTGTGCCTGCTACATTAATAGCACTATTAGGAGTAGTTACATATAACGGTCCTTCAGCATTAAGGCTGTTTACGTTAAGTGGAAGAAAGTCTCCATTAATATCTTCGAATCTAAATGAACCTGTGCCACTAGAGCCGCCGGCTACATATGGACTTTGTTCGTCAAATACTAATCTTGCAGTAGGTAAACTACCTCTAGCAACTTCAATTCCTGCTTTATATCCAAAGCTCGCACGTATTCCTGCGCCCGATTCGCCGTCATTTAATGTTAGTATGTTATCAGCAATAGTAGTATTAGTGGATTCTACAGTTGTTTGTGTACCTTTAACTTCAAGGTCGCCAGTAATTACAACAGTGCCTCTTGGGCTTGCTGCTCCGCTGGTGGTATCTAAGTAGATTGTGCCTGTGTCGCCATTATCTACTACAATTCTGTAGTCACCGTCTGTTACTCTTAATACTTTTGACATTCTTATTTCCTATGTAAAAGATATGGGGGAAATTAATCCCCCATAACTAATCTTAGTCAGCTTCAAACACGTCTGCGTCTGCTTCAACTTGTGTTACTGTACCACCACTTGTGTAAGTAGTGAATCCAGTTGTATTAACTCCAATTGTGAAGTGAGTAGCATCAACTGTAGTAACTGCAAATACAGTGTTAGCATTAAGCTCAACCATACCAACTACGCCAGCGAATCTTACTCTGTCGCCAGTTACTAGTCCGTGTGCTGTGCCTGTTGTAACTGCACCTGGATTTGCTTCTGTTACTGCTGTTACTGCAACTGCTGCAACTCCTGCATCACCAGCTTCTTCTATCTGAGCTGCACCATCGTCTGTTGCAACACTAAAGTTCCAACCAATAGTTGCGCCAGTATCCATTGTCATTTTGCGTCCTGCAATTTTATTAACTTGACGTACAGTGCCGCCATCGTCTTTAATTACAATACTCATTTCGCCTGCTGCAATAGCTGCTGCTGCTTTGTCTACTAAGAAACAATCTTTTTCAATTACACCATCTGTGCAACGGAATTTCTTACTTCCAAGCTGTTTAACAATATATCCGTTTACTGATGCAGTTCCGTTGTGAAACTGTACTTTGATTTCGCTGCCGCCTGTTGTAGGTGCTCCGAAAAATCTTTTGTTTAGTGGTCTTCCCATTTGTTTTTCTCCTTTAAAACGTTCTAGGTTTACGCAGTGGGTCATTTCTGCATAAGTCCGCAAAGTGCGGCACGATTAATGACAC
>Ga0307488_10000167_pt1 | contig 49845 bp, 47 predicted proteins | sample SB02metaG_FD_202248 | JGI IMG/M metagenome (GOLD analysis project Ga0307488, IMG submission 202248) | Sea-ice brine microbial communities from Beaufort Sea near Barrow, Alaska, United States - SB 0.2 | ecosystem: Environmental > Aquatic > Marine > Coastal | place: USA: Alaska | collected... | reverse complement strand
ATTGGTAAAATTGTCTAACCCAACTCCATTGGGAGAAACGATACCAAGACCAGTTATTACAATTCTTTTATCCATATTAATATTGCATCATGCCCGCTATTTTACCTCTACAAACCAACACTCCTTCTTCGTTATACATTTCCACTTTACATTTTAATTTATTGAACCTAAAATACTCTTTCTTACTTTTTACAATAACCTTTTCCGAAGGGAAAATAGGCTTAAAGAAATCGACTTCTGAAGAAGTTAAAGCAATTTTTATATTATTTAACGGATTCCCTGATTTACTCAAAAGATAAACTCCGAATGAAACCACTCCAATCTGAGCCATGGTTTCAGTTAAAATAACGCCTGGCGTAACAGGATTGTTTTTAAAATGACCTTTATAAAAGTCGTGTCCAGCATCGTAGGTATAGGAACCAGTAATACCGTTTTCGTCCACCTCGAGTATTTCATCCACAAAAAGAAATGGATGTTGGTAGGGGAGTTTTGCTATTATTTCTTCGAATTCCATATTAACTTAAATGTTCTCCTCCGTTAACAGGAATTGTTACTCCTGTAATCCATTTAGATTCTTCTTTGGTTAATAGATAAACCACATTAGCAATATCTTCCGGTGTGGTGAGTCTTTTAAATGGATTTCGTTGGATAGTATATTCTTTTAGTTTTTCATTTCCTGGGATCATTCTTAAAGACGCAGTGTCTGTAATTCCAGCCTCTATACAATTTGCTTTAATTCCGTGTGGAGCAAATTCTAATGCAATGTTTCTTGAGATGGCTTCTAAAGCAACTTTAGCTGCAGAAACGGCCGCATAATTTTGCCATGCTTTTTTATTTCCTTCGCTGGTAAAACTTAGGATACGAGCATCTTTTGAGAATATTTTTTTACTAAAAATATGCTTTGTCCAATCGTATAAACTAAAGGCCATGTTCTCCATCGTAATGTGAAAATCATCATTTTGTAATTCCCTAGCTTCATCATCAGTCATGGGTTTTAAATTTCCTTTGGCAATACTATGAACTAAGCATTTCACTTTACCAGCTTCTTGCAAATTTTGTTCTAACTGGGTAAGGATAGATTCTCTATTTTCCGATTTTACCACATCTTTATTGAAATGAAGTAACTTTACTTTACTATTTGAAACAATCGCTTCAAATTCTGATTCAATAGCCACAACATCGCTTTTTCGAGCCCGATAAATTAAGCATAAATTCAAGCCTTCTTTTGCGAGTTTTTTAGCAGTAGCTAAGCCTAGTCCACTTGAAGCGCCAAGTATGATAGCCCACTCATTTTTATTTTCAAATTCTCTTACCATTTCAGTAGTAATCTTTGGGCTGTAAAACCTGGTCCAAAGCTCAGCATTAGTCCAATATCTCCTTTTTTAACACCTTGATTTATAAACCTTTCCAGTACATAAAGTACCGTAGCGCTAGACATGTTTCCGTAGTCCTTCAATACCGCTTTTGTAATGTCTATATTCTTTCCCAAAGAACCAAATAGTTCTTCTATAGTTTGTACAATTTTTTTACCTCCTGGATGGAAAATGAGATGATCAACGTCTTCAATAGATAAATTATTTCGTTCTAAAAAAGGGTGTACAAATTTAGGGAAATGAGTAGCGATTTTTTCAGGTACTTCTTTATCCAAAACCATTTGAAGTCCTGAGTTTTTAAGTTCAAATCCCATCATGTGTTCCGAATCGTAAAAATGATACATGGCTTCATCAATTATTTCGGGACCTTCTTCTTCTTCATAAGAAGAAAGTATGGTACAGGCACATCCATCTCCAAAAATAGCAGCACTTACAATGTTGACCATAGAAAAATCCTCAATTTGAAAAGTGGAAGTAGGAGATTCTATCGCTATAACAACCGCTCGTTTATTTGGATTCGCTTTAAGGAAATTGTTGGCGTATATCATACCTGAAACTCCAGCAACACAACCCATTTCCGTAACAGGAAGTCGCACAATGTCTTGTTTCATTTCTAATTTATTGATTAGATATGCATCAACAGATGGAATCATGATTCCCGTGCAACTTACGGTAATAATAAAATCAATATCGGTAGGAGTAAGGCTGGCCTTATTGAGTGATTTAGTCAATGCACCCTCAGCCATTTTTATGCTTTCACGCTTATAGATATCGTTCTTTTCTTCAAACGAAGTTTTTAGAAACACTTCTTCTGCATCCATGATGGAATACCTTCTTTCTACTCCAGCATTTTCGAATAGTTTAATAACTTTCCTCTGATACCTTTCATCTTGTCCAGTTAACCAAACCTTAAGAAATGGAATTATTTCTTCCGTAGATCTTGTATATGGCGGAAGTTGTGTTACTACAGATGTTATTTTTACGCTCATGTTTTGTTAATTATCCATTGGTAACGAAATGCCCATCGCCAAGTTATAGTGCTTTTATAATTTAATTTTTTTGAAAACTCTTCTAGATCTATTCTTTTAAACGCTTTTAAGATGGATGTTAAACCATCTTCTCTTGTCATCTTGTTACCAATAACCGATGTCAATAATTTGAAAAGGTAATATGCTAGCCAGTGACGATGTAAATCATTAATAACAACACCAATTTTGGCATTCTTAAGCAGGGTTTGAACAAAGTCTAAAGCTACATGATCTTCAAAATGATGAAGAAACAAGGTACACATTGCTATATCGTAGGTGTGAGTTGCAAATCCTTCTGATAAAACGTCTTCTTTCTTGTAAGTTATTTCTGGGAAGTTAGCCGATAATTTAATGGCATAATCAATAGTGGTTTGATTTGCATCTATGCCTAACAAGTTGAATTTATAATCGTTTTTTTTGCCAAAATGGGCGACTTTTCTCAGCATATCACCATTTCCACAACCTAAGTCTATAATGCTAATTGTTTTGTCTTTGGCTTGGGTTTTTAGTATGGTTTTAAGCGAATCAATAGTTGTTTTGTTACCACCCAACCATTTATTTATGTTGGCTAGTTGATCCAGTGAATTGATAAGGGCCTCACCGCTCATATCAAGGTCATCCATGATCTCAATTTCGGTGCTTCTATTTGCTGTATTTATAAACATTATAGTTCTGCTTTCATTGGTTTACCATGTGTTCTTTTAATGATATATGGCAATATAAACGGAAATGACTTTAAAAACAACATAATCAATTCAGAAAATAACCCTAGTCTGAATACTTTTGCAATTATATGCCCCGACTTTAGTCTAGCACTAAACTCTTTGTTCCAAATTTTGGTGTATTCTTTTTCTAATTCTTTCCTAGAGTTTATTTCTCCAGATTTAAATTTTAGAATTTGCTCAGAAGCCATTTGAGCAGCTCTGATCGCCATACTCATTCCATTTCCAGCTAATGGGTGAATCATACCTGCACTGTCACCACACATTAGTATATGTTTCTCTACGGGTTGTTTTTCCGAAAATGAAACTTGACTTATTGCTAATGGTTTTTCGAAAGCTAGGACATAGGTATTGAACACCTCTTTTAAATACTTGTTCTGACTTAGTACTTTCTTTTGAAAATCATCAATGGTTTTATATTGTTTAAATACCTTAAAATCTGCAATATAACAGACGTTTACTAGGTCAGTTTCTACTTTGGAAATACCACAATAACCACCTACAAAATTATGTAGCCCAACAGCATCTTCAGGGAAATCTCCTTTGTAATGTGCTTTTACGCCTAAAAAAGGAGATGTTTTTTGTATAAAACCTCTGTTCATTTTTACATCCAGATTAGATCGTTTTCCAAATGATCCAATAACAAACTCTGAGGTATATTGCTTACTTTGACTTGTAAATACTTCGAATTGATCATTCTCGAATTGAATATCAGTAACGTTTACATGAAGTATTTGAGTACCGTATTTTTTTGCTTTTTTAGATAACTCCCAATCGATACAATAGCGGCTAATACTAAAACCTCCAGTAGGTAATTTAGCACTTATAGATCTGCTTTTTGGCGTACTTAGCGTAAAATTAACCATGTTTTTTGCGCCAAAGTCGAATGGATTAAAGTCTAATGCTTTTAAATAAGGTAGTACCTCATTAGAAATATACTCACCACAAACTTTATGTTTAGGGTATTCGTTTTTTTCTATTAGAAGTACAGACAATCCTTTTTTAGATAAATGTACTGCACTTGCCAATCCCGCTAGTCCACCGCCAACTATAATAACATTATAAGACATTAAAAGGTGTTGTGTTTATTGTTGATTTATAAGTTATTATGAGAACCATCGCAATAAGGAGGGTTTTCTGTCTGTTTACACATGCAGATGGCAGCAGTTTTAGACTCTTCTACTTGAAAAATATTTGGTATAAATTCACTTCCCTTATGAGCTCCATTGCACCATAGTTTATTTTCTGATTTACCACAGGCGCACCATGCATATTTTTTACCTTCTTCTAATTGTTCCATTTGCGGTGCTTTACCCGCTACTTCCCCTTTTTCCATAACTATTAAATTTTGATACTTGCTTTCGTTTTGCATTTTAGCCAACGACTTGCTAAATAATGTTCTATGTCATTTTTTATTTTTTTCTAAGCCAATATTGAGTTCTTCCAAAAATTGAAAACCCAATAAAACCTCTAACTTTAAGTTTGTCACTATCTATTAGTTTTAAATAACACTTATAAATAACTCCAGATTCCGGATCTAGAATTGTCCCTCCATCAAATTCGTTACCGTTTTTTTTAGTATTTTGAATAATTATCAATCCAATTATTGGTTTATCTTTTTTAGTTCCTTTGCAATATTGGCAAGTTGCATTTTTTGGACCAATAAAGGTCTCAACTATTTTAGCGTAATATATATTATCTTTATTGTAAATTTCAATAATTGCTTTTTTTTCATTGGTTTTATCGTCAAACGTTTCCCATTTTCCAATAATTGTTTGTCCATTAACTGTGATGCTCAAAGTTATTATTAATAATAATAAAATATGTTTTATTATTTTGAGTTGTTTTGTTGTTTTCAATAGTTTTTTAGATTATCAATTGTTGTTAATTTTATATGGTGTTGGCAAGCGTTTAAAGCAAAAGAGGTAATTATAATTAAAGTTATTTCCATCTATAGGTTTTTTTTAATGCTTTAAGTAGCGTGATTGTGGTTTTTTTGAAAAGAATAATTTGTTTTTATTTGAATGATAGTAAATCTAATATTTCTGAATTAACTCTTGTCGGTTTCTTACTCTTCACATCTATTAAACACCAAGTTGTTTCAGCTTTTGCGATAACTTTTTTATTTTTAATAATGGCAACATGACGTTTTGATTTTACACCTTTGGATTCACCAACCCAAGTTAGTATTGTAATTTCATCATCCAAAAACGCTTCACCTAAATAGTCAATTTCGTGACGTAAGCAAACCCAATAATACGTTGCGTTTATTTTATCATTAGAGAGCGCTTCCCAATGTTTTTCTGACACATCATTAACCCATTTTAAGTAAACTAAATTGTTTACATGATTCAAGATGTCAATATCTTTTTTCTGAACCTTAAAAGAATAATGATACGAAACGGAATTTTTTGGTGGAATATTATTCATTTTTTATTGACAATTTGGATTGAGGTTTAGGTAAAATGAAACGAATCAAAAACTAATAATTTCAGACCATTCGAATTTACTCTTTAGTTCTTAATTCTTATCATTGATTTTATTTTTTATTAAATATTTAAAAAAAAACTTGCATATTAAATTTTTATTACTGAATATTTACGCTCACAAAGTTCAATATCTTACTGAAATGTTATCAAGAAAGGCCGAGGGATAGACCCATTGAAGCCTTAGCAACCCTTTAGAAATAAAGAAGGTGCTAAATTCTACTTAAAAATTCGATTCATTTATCGAAGATTTGGATAGATAACCACACATAATTACTCATCTGTAATTATTAATTTCTTTTTAACATTTTTCTATTAAGTACGCTTTTAAAAGCGCATTTGGCTTTTGGTTTAATTTATTTATTAATTCAAAAAAAATTAGAAAAATGAGTACACAAAAATTAGCAACCAACGCATTACATGCAGGACATGATTTTGCAGCAAATGGAGGAACAAGAGCTGTTCCTATTTATCAAACAACATCTTATGTTTTCAATGATTCGGATCATGCGGCAAACCTATTCTCTTTAAAAGAATTAGGGTTTATTTACACACGCTTGAACAATCCAACGAATCAAGTTTTACAAGAACGCTTAGCAGCATTGGAGGGAGGAATTGGTGCAGTGGTTTTTGCATCAGGAACAGCGGCTATTTCTACAGGACTACTGACACTTTTAAAAGCAGGAGATCATATAGTCGCCTCAAGCAGTCTATATGGTGGAACGTATAATTTATTAAGTGTTACCCTTCCTAGATTAGGCATTACAACAACATTTGTAGATGCATCGAATCCAGAAAATTTTGCTACTGCTGTTCAAGAAAATACGAGAGCCTTTTTTGTAGAATCTTTAGGAAATCCAAAATTAGATGTTTTAGATATCGAAGCGATTGCAGCACATTCTAAAGTTGCTGGAGTTCCATTTATTGTAGATAATACAGTTGCAACTCCAGCCCTATTAAACCCTATTAAACATGGCGCGAATATTGTAATTCACTCGTTGACAAAATATATAGGTGGACAAGGAACATCACTAGGTGGAGCAATAATTGACGGCGGAAATTTTGATTGGACCAATGGGAAATTTCCAGAATTCACGGAGCCTTCAGCAGGATATCACGGTTTAAAATATCACGAAACTTTAGGAGCAGCATCCTATATTTTCAAATTGATTCTAGAAGGATTAAGAGATTTCGGTGGTGCCTTGAGTCCGTTTAATGCATTCCAAATTATTCAAGGTTTAGAAACATTACCTCTAAGAATAAAAAAGCATAGTGAAAATGCTTTAGAAATCGCAAAATGGCTAGAAGAACAAGATGAAATTGCTTGGGTAAATTATCCAGGATTAGAAAGCAGTAAGTATAAGAAATTAGCTGATAAATACTTATCAAAAGGACAAAGTGGAATTGTAACTTTTGGACATAAAGGTGGTTTTGAAGCGGCTAAAAAAATAGCAGATAACACAAAGTTATTTTCACTACTTGCTAATATTGGAGACACAAAATCATTGATTATTCATCCAGGAAGCACAACGCATCAACAACTTGATGAAGCAGCACAAGAAGCAGCAGGAGTTTCTGGAGATTTAATCCGTTTATCTGTTGGTATTGAAGATGTGGAAGACTTAAAAGCAGATTTAAAAGCAGCTTTTGAAACTCTAAATTAAACTATTTTCATGATTAACTAGTTACTATATGATTCAATTAAATTATATTAAAATTCTCAATTACATTACAGAATCTGGTAAGACAAATACTATTCAGTTGTCTTACCAGACTTTTGGTAAACCATTAAATGAAGCGCCGATTGTTTTAGTGAATCATGCTCTTACAGGGAATTCTGAAGTTATTGGGAGAAATGGTTGGTGGAACGATTTAATAGGTGATGATAAATGTATTGATACAAATGATTATTGCATATTAGCATTTAATATACCAGGAAATGGACATGACAATACAATTGAAAATTTAATTAAAAACTACAAAGACTTTACTGCAAGAGATATTGCTAAAATATTTGCACTTGCACTTGCACAATTAAATATTGAGCGCTTATTTGCTGTTATTGGCGGTTCTGTTGGGGGAGGAATTGCTTGGGAATTAGCAGCACTTAATCCAAATTTAATAGAACACTTAATACCTGTTTCTACAGATTGGAAATCAACAGATTGGTTAATTGCCAATTGTCACATTCAGGATGCGATTTTAAACAATTCAAGACAACCATTAAAGGATGCAAGGATGCATGCGATGACTTTGTATCGAACTCCAGAATCATTTACCTCTAAATTTAAGAGAAGTAAAAAAAATAGTGATTTATTCAATACTGAAAGTTGGCTCAATCACCATGGAGAAAAATTGAGTAAACGATTTAATCTAAGTGCATATAAGATGATGAATCAAATATTGAGAACAATTGATATTACTGATAACCGTGGATCATTTATTGAAGTTGCATCAAAGATCACATCTCATATTCATATGATAACAATCAATTCAGATCTGTTTTTTAAGCCCGAAGAAAATTGGAATACACTTGAAGATCTGAAAAAGTTCAAAAAGAATGTGAGTATTTATGAAATCAATTCTATTCATGGACATGACGGTTTTTTAATCGAATTTGATCAATTGTCAAATTTCTTAAACCCAATTTTTCAAACTAATAAGATTAAAAGTGTACGTTAATTATGGAAAATAAATTTGAAACAGCAGCCATAAGAATCCAATCAGAAAGAACCCAGTTTTCTGAGCACTCAACACCTTTATATTTAACTTCTAGTTTCGTGTTTGAAGATTCTGAAGAAATGCGTGCGTCATTTGCTGAAGAAAAAGATAGAAATTTATATAGTAGATTCTCAAACCCTAATACTTCAGAATTTGTCAATAAAATTGTGGCAATGGAAGGTGCAGAATCAGGATATGCTTTTGCGACAGGAATGTCGGCAGTATTTTCGACTTTTAGCGCTCTATTAAATGCTGGTGACCATATTGTTTCCTGTAGGTCAGTATTTGGCTCTACACATTCTTTATTTACCAAGTTTTTACCAAAATGGAATATAAAGACTAGTTATTTTAAGATCAATGAAGTTGATCAAATTGAATGCCTAATACAACCAAATACTAAGATTTTATATGCTGAATCTCCAACCAATCCTGCAGTAGATATTTTGGATTTGGAATTGCTAAATAGCATTGCGAAAAAACATGGTTTGTTATTAGTAATTGATAACTGTTTCGCTACTCCTTATTTACAAAATCCGATAAAATTTGGAGCAGATATTGTTATTCATTCTGCTACCAAACTTATTGATGGTCAAGGTCGAGTTTTAGGTGGAGTTGCCGTAGGAAAAAAAGAATTAATAAAAGAAATATATTTATTCTCAAGAAATACTGGACCAGCAATGTCTCCATTCAATGCTTGGGTATTGTCTAAAAGTTTAGAGACACTTGCAGTAAGAGTTGAAAGGCATTGTGAAAATGCGTTAAAAGTTGCAGAATTTTTAGAGAAACATCCTAATGTAAATAAGGTAAAATACCCTTTTTTGAAATCTCATCCGCAATATGAAATTGCGAAAAAGCAAATGAAATTAGGAGGGAATGTTGTTGCTTTTGAAATCAAAGGAGGCACTGAAAAAGGAAAACAATTTTTGGACAATATTAAATTATGTTCATTATCTGCTAATCTTGGTGACACGAGAACAATCATTACACATCCAGCATCAACAACACACAATAAGTTAGGTGTAGAAGATCGATTAGAAACTGGAATCACAGATGGATTGGTGAGAGTTTCAGTTGGATTAGAGCATATAGATGATATTATAAATGATTTAAAACAAGCAATTGAAAGTTAATAAAATAGTATATTTGTGAGATGCTTTCAAAGAAAACGAAATACGGAATTAAGGCGCTAACTTATTTATCAAGATTGGAAAATAGAAACCCTATCTCAATAGCTACAATTTCAGAAAGTGAGAATATATCAATTAAGTTTTTAGAGAGTATTTTATTAACACTTCGAAAAAATGGACTTTTAGGATCCAAAAAAGGCAAAGGAGGAGGTTACTATCTTCTTAAAGATCCAAAAGAAATTCAAATGACTACAGTTATGCGAGTTTTAGAAGGTCCTATTGCTATGGTTTCATGTGTAAGCTTAAATTTTTATGAGAAATGTGATGACTGCCCTGACGAAAAAAAGTGTGCAGTGCATAATTTAATGCTTCAGGTGAGAGATAATAGTCTACAAATATTTAGAAACACAACTTTAGCAGATTTATCTAATTGCTAAATTCATAAAATAACCCTCTAATTTTTCAATTATTTTATTCTTTTATATAAGAATTAATATATATGTTTACACAATAATCTAGTAAGCCTATAGGGTAATTAGGTATTAAATATTTAAATATGGATAGAGCCTTAGAAATAAACATCAAAACTGAAAATAATTCAACTCAACCAGAAGAGAAGATTAAGCGAAGTTTAGTTAAAACAATAAGTTGGAGAATTATTGGTACAATAGCCACAGTCATAATTTCATGGTTGATAACAGGAACGTTAGCATTGGCTTTCTCAATTGGATTTATTGAATTAATATCAAAATTAATTCTCTACTATTTTCATGAACGTACTTGGAACAAAATAAAATGGGGAAAATGAATTTAGATAAAATAAACATCAAATTAAAAGAGAAATCTCCAAAAGAGATTGTGAATTGGGCTTTGGATTATGCCAAAAACCCTATAGTTACAACTAACTTCAGACCTTATGAAGTTGCTTTATTACATGCTACATCTCAGGTAAAAAATGAAATAAAGGTTATATGGTGTGATACCGGTTATAATACGCCAAATACATATAAACACGCTCAAGATTTAATTTCAAAATTAGAATTAAATATTCAGTTATATGTACCAAAACAAACATCAGCATATAGAGATGTAGTATTAGGGATACCGCAAATAGACGATCCGAAACATAAACTATTTACTGAGCAAGTAAAATTGGAACCTTTTAGAAGAGCAATTTCAGAACATCAACCAGATGTTTGGTTTACGAATCTAAGAAAAGGGCAAACAGCATTTAGAGATAGTATAGATATTATATCTCAGGATAAAAATGGTGTACTTAAAGTGAGCCCTTTTTATAACTATTCAGATGGAGACTTAGATATTTATTTAGAAGAAAACCAACTTCCAAATGAGCTAAATTATTTTGATCCAACTAAAGTATTAGAAAATAGAGAATGTGGATTACACGCATAAAATTAACATAATGAAAAATACAGCAAATATAAATCCATTAGAAAACGAAGCTATTTACATCTTTCGGGAAGTCGCTGCTCAATTTGAACGTCCAGTGCTTTTATTCTCTGGTGGTAAGGATTCTATAACCTTAGTCAGATTGGCACAAAAAGCATTTTATCCTGCAAAAATTCCTTTTCCATTAATGCACATTGATACGGGTCATAATTTTCTGGAAACAATAGAATTTAGAGATCGACTTGTTAAAGAACTTGGATTAGAATTGATTGTTAGAAACGTACAAGACTCAATAGATCAAGGAAAGGTAAAAGAAGAGTCAGGGAAATATGCAAGTAGAAATTCCTTGCAGACAACAACACTCCTAGATGCTATTGAAGAATTTAAGTTTGACGCTTGTATTGGTGGAGCTCGTCGGGATGAAGAAAAAGCAAGAGCAAAAGAGCGAATATTTTCAGTACGTGATGATTTCGGACAATGGGATGAAAAAAATCAAAGACCAGAATTGTTTGACATGCTAAATGGTCAAATTGAATTGGGGCAAAATGTTAGAGTCTTTCCAATTTCAAATTGGACAGAACTAGACGTTTGGTCATATATCCAAAAAGAAAATATCGAAATACCATCTATCTATTTTGCACATCAGAGAAAAACATTTTTAAGAGATGGTTTGATTTGGTCATCAGATGATGAAGTAGTCTATAGGGAAGAAGATGAGGTAGTTGAGAATAGATTGGTTCGGTTTAGGACAGTCGGTGATATGAGTTGTACTGCTGCAGTATTATCAAGTGCAAGTGATATAGCAACTGTAGTTCAAGAAATTCGTGAATCAACAATTTCAGAAAGAGGAGCAAGAATAGATGATAAACGTTCTGAAGCAGCAATGGAAAAACGTAAGCAGCAAGGATATTTTTAATTGACAGATAACTAAGAGAACAAAATGGAAGTATTAAAAATAGCAACAGCAGGAAGTGTAGATGACGGGAAGAGTACATTAATAGGAAGATTATTGTATGATACTAAATCATTAACAACAGATAAGTTAGAAGCAATTGAGAAAAAGAGCCAACAATTAGGATATGATTATCTTGATTTTTCACTAGCGACAGATGGTTTGGTAGCAGAAAGAGAGCAGGGTATTACTATTGATGTCGCTCACATATACTTCTCGACAGCCTCTAAAAGTTACATTATTGCAGACACTCCTGGACATGTAGAATATACAAGAAACATGGTTACAGGAGCATCTACCTCACAAGTAGCCATAGTCTTGATAGATGCTAGAAAAGGAGTTATAGAGCAAACTAATCGTCACTTTTTCATCAATAATCTATTAAGAATTAAAACGGTTATTGTAGCAATAAATAAAATGGATTTAGTTGATTTTTCTGAAGAAAAATACAATGCAATTAAATCAGATTTTGAAGATTTAATGAGTAAAAGAGATTATCAAGATCAGAATATTACATTTATTCCAGTGAGTGCTTTAAAGGGTGATAATGTTGTTAACAAATCTAAAAATACACCTTGGTACAAAGGGCAAACCTTGCTAGAAAATCTAGAAGGTGTAAATAATGAGGACATCTATAATGTAGGAACACCAAGATTTCCAGTGCAATACGTCATTAGACCTAAAACAGAAAATTTTCATGACTTTAGAGGCTATGCAGGAAAAGTATATGGAGGAGAATTAAGTGTAGGTGATAATGTTATGGTTTTACCATCTCAAACGAAATCGAAAATTAAAAACATTCACTTTTATGATCAAAAAATACAAACGGCTTCAAGACGTTCTTCTGTTTTAATTACGCTTGAAGATGATGTCAATATCAGTAGAGGTGATATGATTGTTAAAGAGAACGATTTACCAACAGTAGATAAACAATTTACAGCAACCATTTCTTGGATGGATTCTCAAAACTTAACTGGAGGAAATAAATATGTGATACAGCATGGAGTTAATAAAGTTTTGGCAAAAGTAGATCAGATTCATCATAGAATAAATCCAGATTATTCTGGTATAGATGATACTGTAACTACTTTAAAAATGAATGATATCGCAACAGTTTCCTTCAAGTTAAACAAACCTATTTTTTATGATACGTTTAAATCACATAGAACTAATGGATCATTCATTTTAATTAATCCACAATCTAATAATACTGTTGGAGCAGGTTTTATTCAATAAAATAGTATGCAAAGTTTTAGAACAGAAATAGAAAACCCTTTAGTAGAAAAGGATATTATAGAATTAGCCAATAAAATTGAGCTTTTTCATAAAGGAAAAATTGACGAAGAAAAATTCAGAAGTCTTCGATTGGCAAGAGGTGTTTATGGTCAGCGACAAGATGGTGTACAAATGATTCGCATTAAGTTGCCTTATGGTAAAGTGTTAAGTCATCAATTGCGTCGAATTGCTGAAGTTTCAGATGAATATTCTAGAAGCCGTTTACATATTACAACACGTCAAGATATCCAAATTCATTATGTAGATTTAAATCGTACTCCAGAATTATGGGCAGCGTTAGAACGTGATAATGTAACACTTCGCGAAGCGTGTGGAAATACGGTACGTAATGTTACAGCTTCTGAAACTGCTGGAATAGATATTAATGAGCCTTTTGATGTGTCTCCATATGCAGATGCCTTATTTAAATTCTTTTTAAGAAACCCAATCTGCCAAGAAATGGGACGAAAATTTAAAGTTTCTTTTTCTGGAACTGATGAAGATACAGGTTTATCATATATGCACGACCTTGGTTTTATTGCTAAAATAGAAAATGGTGTAAAAGGTTTCAAAGTGATGATTGGTGGTGGATTAGGATCACAACCAAGACATGCTGATGAGTTTTATAGTTTCTTGCCTTCAGATAAAATAATTCCTTTAATGGAAGGTGTTTTACGTGTTTTTGACCGTTACGGTGAGCGTAAAAGTAGAGCAAAGGCCAGACTTAAATTCTTGTTAAAAGATATAGGATTAGAAGCTTTTAAAGAATTAGTAGAAAATGAACAAAATGCTATTGAGTATAAAACTGTAGTTATTGATGAGGCAAATTATACAGCTTCAATTCCAACTTCAATTGAAGCGTCAATTGTTGAGATAAAAGATAAAAACGCCTTCAATTTATGGAAAAAGACCAATGTTATCTTTCAAAAACAAGAAGGGTATTCTGCTATTGGAATTAAAGTTTTATTAGGTGATTTTTATACTGACAAAGCAAGATTATTATCTGACTTAGTTGAGAAATATGCAGCAGGAGAAGTCCGATTAACATTAAGGCAGAACATATTAATTCCATTTGTAAAAAATGATTTAATTCCATTTTTCTATACTGAATTAGAAAAATTAGGATTTACAGAATCAGGTTATAATAAAGCGGTTGATATTACTGCTTGCCCTGGAACAGACACCTGTAATTTAGGAATTTCCAGTAGTACTGGAATTGCTAAAGAATTAGAACGCGTTATTAAAACGGAATACTCTCAATATTTAGAAAATAACGATTTAGTTATTAAAATAAGTGGCTGTATGAATGCTTGTGGACAGCATAATATGGCAAATATAGGGTTCCAAGGAATGTCAATTCGTACAAAAAACAAGTTGGTAGCCCCAGCATTACAAGTGTTATTGGGAGGTGCAAACTTAGGGAACGGAAAGGCATATTTAGCTGATAAAGTAGTGAAAGTGCCAAGTAGAAGAGGACCAGAAGCTTTACGTCGTATTCTTAACGATTACGAAGCAAATACTCAAGGACAATTATTTGCAGAATATTATCAAGAAAAGGGCGAAAAATACTTTTACAATTTGCTTACTGATTTATCAAATGTTGAAAACCTAACTCAAGAAGATTTTATTGATTGGGGAACAGACGAAGCCTATATTAAAGCAATTGGTGTAGGTGAGTGTGCGGGGGTTGTTATAGATTTAATTGCAACACTGTTTTTAGAAAGCGATGAGAAAATAGAAGAAGCGAAAGCGGCTTTTGACAATAAAGTATATTCTGGAGCAATTTACGAGGCGTATCGTTCTATGGTAAATTCAGCCAAAGCAATATTACTTTCTGAAAACATAAAAACAAATACACAAGTAGGAATTATAAGCCAGTTTGATGAGTTATTTGTAGGTACAAAAAGAATTGAATTAGGGACTTCTTTTTCAGATTTAATCTATCAAATAAAAGTGTACCCACCAACTAAAGATTTCGCAAGTAATTATATCGGAACTGCAAGTAAATTTTTAAATGCGGTTAAAGTTTTTCGTCAAGAGCAAATAATTATTAAGAACTAAAATTATGACACCAAGATTAACTGTTGTAGGTGCTGGTCCAGGAGATCCTGAATTAATTACACTTAAAGCCATTAAAGCAATATCGTCGGCGAGTGTTATTTTATATGACGCCCTTGTAAATATCGAAATACTAAATTATGCATCTAAAAATGTAGAATTAATATATGTAGGAAAACGTAAAGGTTGTTATGCCTATCAACAATCTCAAATCAATGCGTTAATTGTTGAACGAGCATTTAGATGTGGTCACGTAATACGTCTTAAAGGAGGGGATCCATTTATTTTTGGTCGTGGAGCAGAAGAAATTGAATACGCAAAAGAATATGCAATAGAAGTAGACGTTGTACCAGGTATTTCATCATCATCTGCGGTACCTGCATATCAAGGTATTTCATTGACTAAACGAAATGCTTCAGAAAGTTTTTGGGTAATTACAGGAACTACAAAATTTCATAAAATTTCTAATGATATAGTTTTAGCGGCACAGTCAACAGCAACCGTTGTCATTTTAATGGGAATGGGGAAATTGTCAGAAATAGTTGGTATTTTTTCTTCAGAAGGAAAATCAGATACAGCAGTTGCTGTCATTCAAAATGGTACGAGGCATAATGAAAAAGTAGGGATTGGTACAATTAAGACTATTGAAACTATTGTTGAAGAAAAACAATTATCCTCACCTGCGATAATTATTATTGGTGAAGTTGTAAATCATCGTGTAGACCTTTCTTCAATTTATTCTAAATCAGATTCTGCTTATATAAATTCAAAATTTAAACATCAACTTGTTTAGTTATGGAAAGGAATAATTTATATCCACTTTTTTTAAAGGTTAAAAATTTGGAGGTTTTAATTGTAGGAGGTGGTTTTGTAGCTCAAGAAAAGTTAGAGTTTTTATTAAAATCCAGTCCAGATGCGAATGTAACTATGGTATCTCCATTCTATAGAAAGACGACAAAAGAAGTTGCTAATACGGGAAATGTAAAATTAGTGGAGGATATATATAACAGTGATTATTTAAAAGGAAAACATATTGTAATAGCAACAACAGATGTTCCAAAAGTAAATATTCAGGTTTATGAAGATTGTCGTGCTCAGAGCAAACTTGTTAATGTAGCAGATAATCCACCATATTGCGATTTTTATATGGGAGGTATAGTCACAAAAGGCAATGTGAAAGTAGCCATTTCTACAAATGGAAAATCACCTACAACTGCTAAAAGATTACGCCAGTTTTTTGAAGAAGTACTACCAGAAAATATAGATGATTTAGTTAAGAACCTTAATATATATAGGAAAACGATTAAAGGAGATTTTCAACAAAAAGTTAAAACTTTAAATGAATTTACTAAAGGATTAGTAGAAAAAAAAGAATACAATGATTGAAGCAGATATATTAATAATAGGAGCAGGACCAACTGGTCTATTCACTGTTTTTGAAGCAGGATTACTAAAACTAAAATGTCATTTAATTGATGCATTGCCCCAACCTGGAGGTCAATGTTCAGAAATTTACCCTAAAAAACCTATTTATGATATTCCTGGTTTTCCAGAAGTATTAGCAGGTGATTTGACTAAAAATTTATTGGAACAGATTAAACAGTTCGAACCTGGATTTACCTTAGGAGAACGTGCAGAAACAATAGAAAAACAAGATGATGATAGTTTTATTGTCACAACTAATAAAGGCACAAAACACCATGCGCCTATTGTTGCTATTGCTGGTGGATTGGGTTCCTTTGAACCTCGAAAGCCACTATTAGAAAATATAGATATATACGAGGGAAAGGGTGTAGAATACATTATTAAAGAGCCTGAATTTTATAGAGATAAGCGTGTCGTAATTTCTGGAGGAGGTGATTCGGCATTAGATTGGGCTATTTTCCTATCCAATATTGCGAGTGATGTGACATTGATTCATCGAAGAAACGAATTTAGAGGAGCGTTGGATTCTGTTGAGAAAGTACAAGAATTAAAATTATTAGGAAAAATAAATATAATAACTCCTGCTGAAGTGACAAAATTGCATGGTGCTGATAAGATAGAAGCCATTTCTATTATTAAAAATTCTGAAGAAATATATATAGAGACGGATCATTTTATTCCTTTATTTGGTTTATCACCAAAGTTAGGGCCAATAGGGAAATGGGGTTTAGATATTGAAAAGAACGCTATTAAAGTAGATACGTTTGATTATCAGACCAATATTCCTGGGATATTTGCTATAGGTGATGTCAACTCATATCCTGGTAAATTGAAATTGATTCTTTGTGGTTTTCATGAGGCAACATTAATGTGTCAATCGGCTTTTAAAATAATAAATCCCGGGAAAAAGTATGTTTTGAAATATACTACTGTGAGTGGTATCAATGGATTTGATGGAACAAGGAAAGAAGCTCCAAAAGCAGTTGTGAAAGCAATTAATTAAACTACTTTTTTAAGTAGGCTTATTTGAATTTTAATTGATGTACTCTCATCGCTATGAGAGTATGTCTCTTTAAATTATTTAATAGATAAAGCATGATAGATATTACAATTAAAATAACCAATAGAGAGGGTGTTCAGCATGAAGTTACTGCACCAACAGATATGGCTATGAATTTAATGGAAGTAGTTCGTTCATATGAACTAGCTGAAGAAGGAACTATTGGTGTTTGTGGCGGAATGGCAATGTGCGCATCTTGTCAATGTTATATAAAATCAGAACATCAACTAATAGAAATAAATGATGATGAACAAGCGATGCTGTCTGAAGCATTTTATGTAAAAAAAAATAGTAGGTTAGGCTGTCAAATACCAATTACTGAACAATTACATGGTTTAGAAATAGAGTTAGCACCTGAATCATAATTATTTTTTCATTTAATGTATGATATAAAAATTTAATTGCTTTACTTTGCTTCGTTCATTAATTTATTGATTGTTATCACGAAAGGCAGAGGGATAGACCCTGTGAAGCCTTAGCAACCCTTTATTTTTTAAAGTAGGTGCTAAATTCTACAAATTAATTCTTTTAATTTGACAGATAACCACAAGTAATTTTACTCTTACTTTTCGGATGACATATTAAAACATAATTTAATAATGTCAAACATACAAACACAAATACAAAAACGAATTCTAGTACTCGATGGTGCTATGGGAACTATGCTTCAGCAATATGATTTTTCTGAAGAAGATTTTCGAGGAGAGCGTTTTAAAGAGTACCCATCATCTTTAAAAGGAAATAACGATTTGTTATCTCTTACCCAGCCTGAAGCGATTGCAGAAATACATCGAAAATATTTTGAAGCTGGAGCAGACATCGTTGAAACAAATACCTTTTCTGGAACTACGATTGCAATGGCAGATTATCAAATGGAGGATTTAGTTTATGAACTAAATTATGAATCAGCTAAAATAGCAAAACAAGTTGCTGATAAATACACCGAAAAAGAACCTCACAAGCCTCGATTTGTAGCTGGATCAATCGGTCCTACTAACAAAACTGCAAGTTTATCTCCTGATGTAAATAGACCAGAATATCGTGCGATTACATTTAACGAATTGCGAATCGCTTATAAACTACAGGTTGAAGCTTTGTTGGATGGAGGAGTAGATTTATTATTAGTAGAAACAATTTTTGACACATTGAATGCGAAAGCCGCATTGTTTGCAATTGATGAGGTAAAAGTTGAGCGAAATATAGATATTCCAATTATGGTTTCAGGAACCATTACAGATGCTTCAGGAAGAACTTTATCAGGACAAACTGTCGAAGCATTCTTAGCATCAGTTTCACACATTCCACTTCTGAGTGTAGGTTTTAATTGTGCGCTTGGAGCACAACAATTACAGCCATATTTAAAACGATTGTCAGATAAAACTGAATTTTACACCTCTGCACATCCTAATGCTGGACTTCCAAATGCTTTTGGTGAGTATGATGAAACTCCACAACAGATGCAAGCGTTTATTGAAAGTTATTTAAAAGATGATTTGATAAATATTATAGGAGGTTGTTGCGGTACAAGTCCTGCACATATAAAAGCGATTGCAGAAGTAGCAGCTATATATGAACCAAGAAAAATTGTAGTAGAAATAGATGAATAAATATCTAACATTATCAGGTTTAGAACCATTGATTGTAACCCCTGAAAGTAATTTTGTGAATGTTGGAGAACGAACCAATGTAACTGGTTCACGAAAATTTCTTCGCTTGATAAAAGAAGAAAGATACGAAGAGGCCTTAAGTGTTGCGAGAGATCAGGTTGAAGGAGGAGCTCAAATCCTTGATATCAACATGGATGAAGGAATGCTCGATGGTGTGTATGCAATGACAACATTTTTAAATCTTGTTGCTTCTGAACCAGATATTTCTCGAATTCCTATCATGATTGATAGTTCTAAATGGGAAATAATTGAAGCAGGTCTGCAAGTAGCCCAAGGAAAATGTGTTGTGAATTCAATCAGTTTAAAAGAAGGTGAAGAAGAATTTATCAGACAAGCAACGTTAGTAAAAAGATATGGAGCCGCAGTTATTATAATGGCTTTTGATGAAAATGGTCAGGCTGATAACTATGAGCGACGAATTGAAATCTGCCAACGTTCGTATAAAATATTAGTGGACATAGTCCACTTTGCACCTCAAGATATTATTTTCGATCCTAATATTTTTCCAGTAGCAACTGGAATGGATGAGCACAGAAAAAATGCATTGGATTTCTTCAAGGCAACTAAATGGATTCGAGAAAATTTACCGTATGCCAATGTTTCAGGCGGTGTGAGTAATGTGTCTTTTTCTTTTAGAGGGAACAATACTGTGAGAGAGGCAATGCACTCTGCATTTTTATACCATGCTATCCAAAATGGGATGAATATGGGAATTGTGAACCCTACAATGCTAGAGATTTATGATACTATTCCTAAGGAATTATTAGACTGTGTTGAAGATGTTCTTTTTGACAAAAGAGAAGATGCAACCGAGCGATTATTAGAGTATGCAGAAACAGTAAAAGAAAACAAAAAAGAAACAGAAGAAAAGGTTTTAGAGTGGAGAAATACGTCACTTCAAGAAAGGATTACGCATGGATTGGTGAAAGGAATTGATGCTTTTATTGTTGAAGACGTTGAACAAGCAAGATTACAATCAAAAAAGCCTATTGAGGTGATTGAAGTCAATCTAATGATTGGGATGAATGTTGTTGGTGATTTATTCGGGAGTGGAAAAATGTTCTTGCCTCAAGTAGTAAAGTCTGCAAGGGTAATGAAAAAGGCAGTTGCTCACTTACAACCTTTTATTGAAGCTGAAAAAGATGGAAAACAAGCATTTGCAGGTAAGATTTTAATGGCAACCGTAAAAGGTGATGTACACGATATTGGTAAAAATATTGTGAGCGTTGTATTAGGTTGTAACAACTATGAGATTATTGATTTAGGTGTGATGGTTCCGCCAGAAAAAATTATTGAAGCGGCAAAAAAAGAGAATGTAGATATTATCGGGTTAAGTGGATTAATTACTCCTTCATTAGACGAAATGGTTTATTTGTCTAAAGAAATGGAGAAGAAAGATTTTTCTGTTCCATTATTAATTGGTGGCGCAACGACTTCCAAAGCCCACACTTCTGTGAAAATTGCACCGAATTATTCTAGTACTGTTGTTCATGTAAATGATGCTTCTAGAGCTGTTACTGTTGTTGGTAATTTATTAAAAAAAGACAATGCAGTTTACAAAAACCAGATAAGAGATGAGTATGATTTATTCAGAGAGAAGTTTTTAAATCGTTCTAAAACAAAAGAATATCTATCTATAGATGAAGCACGAAATCGTAAGTTTAAAATTGATTGGAATACTTCAGTCATTGTAAAACCAAATCAACTTGGAATTCAAGAAATTCAGGATTTTGATATTACTAAATTAGAATCATTTATTGATTGGTCTCCATTTTTTAGAAGTTGGGATTTACATGGAAAATATCCTCAGATTTTAAAGGATGTTATTGTCGGAGAACAAGCGACAGAATTATTTGCAGATGCTCAAGAATTATTACAAAATGTATTTGACGAAAAATTATTAAAAGCCAAAGCAGTTTTTGGAATTTTCCCAGCAAATTCTGTAAACAATGATGATATCGAAGTAAGCCATCAAAATGGTACTTATAAGTTTTTAACCCTTAGACAACAATTGAAAAAGCGAGAAGGTATTCCTTCATTTGCATTGGCAGATTTCATAGCGCCAAAAGAAACTACTATTCAAGATTATATTGGTGCGTTTTGTGTTTCCACAGGATTTGGGACAAAAGAACTTGCAGAAGCATTTGAAGTAGACAATGATGATTATAATTCAATAATGATCAAGGCCCTTGCAGATAGATTAGCAGAAGCATTTGCAGAATATTTACATAAAGAAGTAAGGACAAAATATTGGGGTTATGCTTCGGAAGAAAACCTATCTAATCATGAATTGATTAAAGAAGATTATAAAGGAATTCGTCCTGCTCCTGGATATCCTGCTTGTCCAGATCATTTAGAAAAGGCCACATTGTGGCGTTTATTAAATATTGAAAACCGAATAGGTGTAAAGCTAACTGAAAGTTTAGCAATGTGGCCAGCAGCCAGTGTGTCTGGATATTATTTTGGAAATAAAGAATCAAAGTATTTTGGGCTCGGGAAGATGACTCAAGACCAAGTTCAAGACTATGCTAAAAGAAGAAACATATCAATAGATGAAGCCAATAAATGGTTGAATCCAAATATTACAGATTAAGATGAAAATTATAGATCACTTAAAAAACGCAAAAGGGAAGGCATTGTTTTCTTTTGAAATTTTGCCACCTTTAAAAGGGCAGAATGTACAATCAATTTTTGATAATATTGATCCTTTAATGGAGTTTAAACCTCCATTTATAGATGTAACCTATCATAGAGAAGAGTATGTTTATAAGCAATTGGAAAAAGGGCTCTTAAAAAAGCAAGTTGTAAGAAAGCGCCCAGGAACAGTTGGGATTTGTGCTGCTATTCAAAACAAATATGGCATTGATGCAGTGCCACATATATTGTGTGGAGGTTTTACTAAAGAAGATACTGAGAACTTTTTAATTGATTTAGATTTTCTAGGGATTGATAATGTGATGGCTCTAAGAGGAGATGCTGTAAAAAGTGAAACTTATTTCAAACCCGAAAATGATGGACATCATTTTGCTTCTGAATTGACATCTCAGATTCAAGATTTAAATAATGGAATATATTTAGATGAAGAACTTCAAAACTCTTCTAAAACAGATTTTTGTATTGGTGTTGCAGGATATCCTGAAAAACATATGGAAGCGCCAAGTATAGATTCCGATATCCATTTCTTAAAAAAGAAAATTAAAAACGGAGCAACATACATTGTCACTCAAATGTTTTTTGACAATCAAAAATATTTTGAGTTTGTAGATAAATGTAGGTTAGAAGGAATTACTGTTCCTATTATTCCAGGATTAAAACCAATTGCAACCAAAAAACAATTGAATTTAATTCCGCACAGATTTAAAGTCGATTTACCTGACGAATTGATAATGAGTATTGTAAAATGTAAAGACAATGTAGCCGTTAGAAATGTAGGTATTGAATGGTGTGTTAATCAAAGTAAAGAATTGATAAAGGCAGGAGTTCCTGTTTTACACTACTATTCTATGGGGAAAAGCGATAATATTAAAAGGATTGCTTCAGCTGTCTTTTAAATTTTTTATAAACTAATACCTGTTAGTTTATTTATTTATTGTACCTTTGCAGAGTTATTGATACATCAAGAAGATATAAATTCCTCACTAATTTATTAAATCATGAGTATACCCCCCTATCGAACTTGCGCCATAGCGAGGTCTATTAGTATTTTAGGAGACAAATGGTCTCTTCTTATATTAAGAGATGTTATCTTAAATAAAAAATCTAGATTTAAAGAGTTTAGAGATTCAAAAGAAAAAATAGCGACTAATATTCTTTCAAATAGATTAAAGTCCTTAATGGAGGAAGGTCTTCTTGAGAAGTTAGACCCTTCAGGAACAAAAAAAAGTACCCGTTATTTGGCTACTAACAAAGGTATTTCGACACTGCCTATTATTGTTGACTTGTATTTATTCTCTATTGACTCAATAGATGAGTCTGTTTTAGATGAGTCTCAAATAAATATTAAACATGAGATTACTATCAATAGGTATTTATTTGAAGATAAAACAAAAACAGAATATCGTACTTTTATTGAAGAGTTAGCTAAATCAATTACTAGTAGTAAAAGAGGAACTTCAAGAAATGAGTTTGGAAGCACACGCGCAATTAGGGAGTTATATGGTACCTGATTTTGCTCCTGGAAACCTTGAAAAAAAAGTTTTTTTGTTGGAGTGTATTACTTTACTGGTCAAGTTAGGGTAGATACTTATTTAGATTCAGAACTTTGGAATGGTATAGTTGCAGATTCTAACCTTACGAATTTCAAAACAGAGATCTATATGATCGCTCCGATATCTATAATATCTAATGGAGTTCCAACACTATAATTTTATAAGATTACAGCACTTACAGGGATGTAGATGCTGTAATTATAATTGAATATCAATAAGAGAAGCTTGATTAAGTCCAAGTTTATATTGAAAAAAAGTAATTATATCACAGGTGTATCCTATTACTTTAATTCAGTTGCTTACGAGCAGAATTTAAAAAAATTATTTTCTTGAAAGCCTCAGAATCAAATAAACTTTTATTTATGACTCAACGATAAAAGTTAGTTAATCCACTTTTGCTATTGAAAAAATCGACCAAGTTTATCCCCCTTTTTTTAGCGCTATTTAAGTTGCATTCATTTTCGATTGTTTTTACTCTACTATCTTTAAATTGTTAGGCATAAATTAAATCAATCTATTTCTATTTGATAAAAGTTCACTGATATTTTATCAAAAAACCTTATTTTGCACTACATTTTTATTCAATAATAAATTCATTCTAATGAAATCAAATAACATCATTGCGCTCGTATGTATTATTTTACTAACATCTTGCCAATCAAAAGAACAAAAAGTGACTGATTCTATAACTGATAATCCACTACTTACTGAGTGGAATACACCATTTGGTGTACCTCCATTTGACAAGATTAAAAATGAAGATTATAAACCAGCTTTTGAAGTTGGTATAAAAGAGCAAAAAGATGAAATTGCTGCAATTATTAATAATGCAGAAGCGCCAACATTTAAGAATATAATTGAAGCTCTAGAGTTATCTGGCGCAACATTAAATAAAGTAGCTAGTGTGTTTTATGCTGTTAATGGAGCTCATACAAACGATGTAATTGATCAAGTAGCTAGTGAAATGGCTCCTATATTTTCTGCTCATTCGGATGATATTAACTTAAATAAGAACTTGTTTAATAAAGTAAAAGTAGTTTACGAAACGGCAGATAAGACAAGTTTATCAGGACCTCAAGTGAAATTATTAGAAGATACTTATAAAGGGTTTGTTCGTTCTGGTGTAGCGTTAGAAGGTGAACAAGAAAGTCGATTAAGAACCATCAATGGAAGATTAGCGGAATTGGCTGATAAGTTTGGTAAAAATGTATTGTCAGAAACAAACGCATTTGAACTACACACTACTGATAAAAAAGATTTAGGAAACTTATCTGAAAGTTTAGTTGCTCTTGCTGCCGATGAAGCAAAAAAGAGAGGTCATGATGAAGGTTGGTCTATTACTGTTCAACGACCTAGTATCAACCCATTTTTACAGTCATCTCCTAATAGAGAGATGCGTAAAACTATGTTTGATGCATATGCTATGCGTGGAGATAATGACAACGAGAATGATAATAAAGCCATCATTGAAGAAATGGCTTCATTACGTGTTGAAAAAGCAAACTTATTAGGATATGAAACTCATGCAGATTTAATATTAGAAACTGCAATGGCAAAAAAGCCGGAAGAAGTATTGAATTTTATGGATCAATTATGGGAGCCAGTTTTAAACATGGCAAAAGAGGAGCGTAAAGCGATGACTGATTTTATGAAGAAAGATGGTGTTGAAGGAACTTTTGACGGAAGTGATTGGAGACATTATGTTGAAAAAGTACGTAAAGAAAGATACGATTTTGACGAAGAGGAAATGCGTCCATATTTTGAATTTAATGCTGTAAGAAATGGAGCATTTGAATTGTCTACTAAATTATTTGGCTTGACATTTAAAGAATTAAAAGATATGCCTAAGTGGCATGAAGATCAACAAGTGTTTGAAGTTTTAGAAGCAGATGGAAAGCATCTTGGTGTTATCTATATGGATTTCTTTGCACGTGATACGAAACGTGGAGGTGCTTGGATGAATGAATTGAGAGCGCAATCTAATGTTGGTGGAAACTTTGTAACACCTATAGTTACCAATAACTTTAACTATCCAAGACCTACTGAAGGACAACCATCATTATTGTCATTCAGAGAAGCAGAAACTTTATTCCATGAGTTCGGACATGCATTGCACGGTTTATTTTCAAACACGACCTATCAATCTCAATCTGGAACAAATGTTCCTCGTGATTTTGTTGAATTCCCTTCTCAAGTAATGGAAAACTGGATGAGTGAACCAGAAGTTTTAAAATTATATGCAAAACACTATGTAACTGGAGAAGTAATTCCTGACGCATTGATTAAGAAAATGAATGATGCAAATAGCTTCAACCAAGGATTTGCAAATGTAGAGTATATGGCTGCGGCATATTTAGATATGTTTTGGCATACTATAAAAGATACAGACAAACGTGATGCGCGTAAGTTTGAAGCAGAGAAAATGAAAGAATTAGGATTGATAAAAGAAATACTTCCACGTTATAGAAGTGGTTATTTTAACCATATTTTCTCAAGTCCTGTAGGTTATTCTTCTGGATATTATTCTTATAAATGGTCAGAAGTTCTGGATGCAGATGCTTTCCAGGTATTTAAAGACGCAGGAAGTATATTTGATCAAGAAACTGCAAAAAAATATCGTAAAATGTTAAGTGATGGAGGTTCTAAAGATGGTATGGAATTATATAAAGAATTCAGAGGAAAAGAACCTCAAATTGAGCCATTATTAAAGAAATTAGGGATTAATTAATTTGTAAAGCATTAATTATCAATATATAAAAAGACTAATTTAAAAAAATAATCGTTAGATTTAAAATATTAATTGTCACCCCAAAAGGTAATGTATGAAAAAGTACTACATGCCGCTATTCTTATTATTATGCCTAACTTCTTATGATAGTTATGGGCAGTCTGACTGTTCTACTACCATACCCATATGTACAGATGCCAACTCTGGAGGAGTAGTTAATGGTTATGGTAATGATGACTTTAATGGGCAGACGGTTTCTGGATGTTTAAGAAATGGTCTAGGTGTAAACACTATTGAAACTAACTCATTTTGGTTTCGAGTAAAACTCGCAGAAAGTGGTGTATTTGGTTTTAATATAATCCCTAACAATTTAAGTGAAGACTGGGATTTTGCAGTTTATGGACCCAACCCATCTTGTGGAGCTTTAGGTACGCCAATAGCTTGTAATTACAGCAAAGTTTCTGCAACAGGTTATACAGGTGTAGGGTTAGACCCAAATACTAATACTCAAACTGAAGCTTATTATTCATGGATGAATGTTACTGCAGGACAGGAATATGTTGTTTTTATCAATCAATATGCTGGAAATAATGCAGGGTTCTCAATAGAATGGGAAGGAACTGTTATGGAAGACAATACTGATCCTTTGGATTGCGATATTTTAGTAAATTTAGGTCCAGATAGAGAGTTGTGTATGGGTCAGAGTACGATCATAAATGCGACAACTTTCGGAACAACAATAACTTATCAATGGCTACTTTTTAATTCAACTACAGGTGTTTTTGAGCCAATTATTCCTATTCAAAATACAGCAACTCTTTTAGTTGATACAACTGGAAACTATCAAGTTATTGTAACAAATTCTTCTACTGGAGAAATATTAGATGATGACATTGTTGTGACTATTCACGATACTCCTATAGCAACTAGTCTAGCAAAAGGAATTGTGTTATGTGACACAGATAATGATGGTCTTGAAGATTTTTATTTAGAATCCAAAACTTATGAAATTGAAAATGGCCAAACTAATGTAATAGTAACCTATCATGAATCAGAAATTTTTGCCATAGCAGGAGCAGCACCTCAATCAAGTCCATATTCCAGTGGTAATACTACAATATGGGCTAGAATAGAAAATAGTTCTAATACGATTTGTTACGATATGACTTCTTTTGATTTAATGGTTACTCCATCTCCTAATATAATTAAACCGCCAGATCTTCAAGCTTGTGATAATGATACAGATGGATTCACGATTTTTAATTTAGATGATCAGACTCCTATTGTGTTAAATGGACAGACGCTAGACATAACCTATTATGAAGACGAGGCGAATGCAAATGATTACAAAGGGTGGATAGTCAACACCTCAACATATCCTAGTGATTCCAAAACGATTTGGGTACGTGTTGGAGTGGTAGCTGGATCAAACTGTTATGCTTTGACGTCATTTGATATAGAAGTATTGGAATTAGCAATTGCAAATACAGCAACTGATCTTCAACAGTGCGATGACAATAACGATGGCGTTTATGAATTTGATTTAAATGCATTGAAAGATGCTGAGATATTAGGGGCTCAGGATCCTACCACATTTGAGATAAATTATTTTGCTATGCAGGCTCATGCTGATGCGAATACTCCGATTCTTACCCAGCCTTATGAGAATGTTACGCCTTATGCTATTGAAACTATTTGGGCACGTATTCAGAATAGTAGTTTTTCTGAATGTTATAATACAACGAGTTTCTCTTTACAAGTGTTTGATAGTGCTTTTCCACTAGATGCATCTGAAATTCCGATATTGTCTTATTGTGATGACCTATCTGATGGTGATGAAACTAATGGATTTTATGAGTTTGATTTGACAGAAAGAGAATCAGAGATTTTAGATGGTCAATCTCCTTTTGTTTTTGATGTAGATTATTATGAGGATGCATTATATACTATACAAATAAACAACCCTCAAACGTATACAAATAGTATTCAAAATAGTCAGAGAATTTATGTAAGATTAACAAATAGTAATCCCAATAATATTGATTGTTATACAGATACTTCGTTTGAAATAGAAGTAATCCCTTTACCTAATGCTTTGCAGATTACATATGAATTCAGGCAATGTGATGAAGATGGAACTTATGATGGAATTACAGACTTTAACTTAGAAGAAGCAGATACTTATGTTGCATTGGGAAATACAACATTAAATGTAAGTTATTATTTATCACCTATTGATGCCGCTTCTGTAACAAATCCTCAAACCAAATATCCATTTTCAAACAGCGTAAGCTCAACTATTTATGCAAGAGTTGAATCGGAAAATTATTGTTATCGAATTGTAATTGTTGATTTAATAGTTTCTTCAACTACTTTTCCTCCGAACTATAATCGTGAATTAATCACTTGCGATGACGAAACAATTGATGGGTTAAATGTATTTAATCTTGCTCAATATACTTCCGAAATAATTTCATTATTTAGTGTTCAAAATTTAAGAGTTGGATATTACAGGAATCGAGAGGGAGCTCTTTCAGAATTAAATGAAATCAATTCTTCTAATGCTTATCTAAGTGAAGTTCCATTTAATCAGACAATCTGGGTACGAGTAGAAAGTTCTACTGATGGTGTATGTTTTGGGATTGCACCTGTAATTCAATTGACTGTAAACCCAAGGCCAGAATTTGAATTGGATGACACAGCAATATTGTGTTTAAATAATTCTCCGTTGAATGTTTCAACCTATAATCCGTCAGGTAATTATACTTACGAATGGACTGATGAGAGCGGTACTATTATAAGTCAGCAACCAGGAGCAGAGATAATAAATGGAGGTACATATTCAGTTGTTGCGACATCAGTTTTGGGCTGCGAGTCTTTTGTTCAACAAACTGTTGTGACAGAATCTAATATTGCAGATATCTATCCTGATGATGTTCAGGTAAATGATAATTCAAGTAATAATTCTATTACAGTCATTACGGAAAATCAGAACTTAGGAATAGGAGACTACGAATTTGCTTTAGATGATAGCAATGGGATATACCAAGATAATCCGACTTTTACGAGTATATTATCTGGAGAACATACTGTCTATGTGAGAGATAAAAATGATTGTGGAACTATTCAAGTAACCATTTATGTGCTAGGTTTCCCAAGATTTTTTACACCAAATAATGACGGCGAAAATGACACTTGGAGAGTACTTGGTGTGAACTCAACAATTTTTCCTGAGTCTACGATAAGTATTTACGATAGATATGGAAAAGTAATGACAAATTTTGAAGCTATTCAAGGAGGCTGGGATGGAAGTTATATTGATCATTTAGCACCTTCATCTGATTATTGGTATAAAGCGCAATTGATTGATGTAAATGGAAATATACTAGTATACAATGGACATTTTAGTTTAATTAGAAGATAGAATATAATAAAATGTTAATTATTGAGTTCAATACATATCAAAATTATATATTTGATAATTAAACTCACAAGTAGCATATCTCCCGCTTATGACTAAAATTTTATTTAAATTAATAGTTTTTACTCTGATATGTATGCAGAGTAATTTTGTTTCGGGCCAAGAAACATTGCCTATTTATTCTGATTATTTATCGGATAATGTATACTTGGTGCATCCATCAGCGGCCGGAATAGGGAACTGTGGAAAAATCAGATTGACAGCAAGAAATCAATGGGCAGGAGTTCAAGATGCTCCAGCACTACAGACCTTAAGTTTTCATACAAGATTAGGCTATAATACAGGGTTTGGAGCAATTATTTTTAATGATAGAAATGGATTTCACTCTCAAAAAGGGATTCAAGCAACCTATGCATATCATATTGAAATGGGAAGGATTGATGATTTAAACCTATTATCATTTGGAATGTCATTTATGTATGTCCAGAATAGTGTTGATGAGACTTCATTCATAATTCCAGATCCAGTTATTACACAGATTGTTCAAAGTAAAAGTTATGTAAATGCCGATTTCAGTATGGCATATCATAACAATGGTTTTTCTTCTTATTTTACTGCAAAAAATTTATTACTAAATGCTCGTAATCTCTATGGAGATAATGAACCATTGAATTTAAGACGTTATTTAGTGACTGCTGGATATTATTTTGGTGAAGGAGGATCAGTACAATTTGAGCCGTCAATTATGGCGCAATTTATTGAAAGAACTGGGGGAAAATTTGCTGATTTTAACCTTAAAGTATATAAGAACTTGTCTAATGCTCAACTATGGGCAGGACTGTCTTTCCGAAAAGGATTTGACGGGAATAATATTGAAGAATTGACATATTTTACTCCGATACTTGGTGTGAATTATAAGAAATATATGGCTTCATACACGTATACGAAACAAACGGGAGATTTCTTATTTGATGATGGAGGTTATCATCAAGTTACGCTAGGAGTGAATTTGTTCTGCAAAAAACAAAGAGCTACTGGCTGTCCTAATATCAATGCTTCGTTTTAAAGTAGATAAAAAACCATTTTAAAGGTTTGCTTAAGCTATTAAAAGCCTGTTTCTGCTATTGAATACTTTAAAGTAACATCTAATAAGATATTTCTTAAAACTATTGAATTTACGTTTGTAAGGAACTGATGCGATTTATTGTTAAGAGGGCTATTTTTTAACTTATGCTTCTCTAAAATAGTATTTGTTTGTTTCGCAACCGCAAGGCCTGAATCTATAATAGTGACTTTAGTACCAATAATTTTTTGAATCTGAGGAATTAGATAGGAGTAATGAGTGCATCCTAAAACTAAATGGTCAATATTTTCTTCGAGCATTGGGTATAAATACTGATGTAATAATTGAGTCATTTCATCTGAATGTATCTTTCCGCTTTCAATAAGTTTAACAATTCCTTTTCCTTCTTTCTCAATTACATTGATATCGGAAGTAAATTCAATAGAAGTTTTTGAAAATAAAGAACTACTTAACGTTCCTTTAGTTGCGAGTATTCCAATCGATTTAGTTAAAGTTTTTAATGCCGCAGGTTTAATGGCTGGCTCAATTCCGATAAAAGGGACATCATATTTTTTTCGTAATAATTCAATCGCATTGGTAGTAGCGGTATTACAAGCAACAATAATTAACTTACAACCTTGTTGTAGTAAGTATTCGGTATTTTTAATGCTAAATTCAACAATTGTATTAGCAGGTTTTTCACCGTATGGAGCATTCTTACTGTCAGCAAGGTAGATAGTGTTCTCATGCGGAAGTAAAGCGGTAACCTCTCTCCATATAGATGTGCCTCCTATTCCAGAATCAAAAATACCAATCGGTTGAAAATTACTCATAAGGCTAAAATAAAAAATCCCGATGAGAATCGGGATTTTTAAAGTATGTATTGTTGTATTTTATTGGATTCCCAATTTTGCTTTTACATCAGCCATTAAATCAGTACCAGTAGCTGTAAGTAAAGTAGAAGAGTCAAATACATATGCAATGCCCTTTTCTTTAGCAACATCATTAATTGCTTTTTGTGCTTTTTCTACAATAGGAGCTAATTTTTCATTCCTTTTTTCTCCCATTGTTTTTTGAGCTACTTGCGCAGTAGAATACAATCTTTGTTCATCATTCTGAACTTCAAGTTGTCTCTTTTGGTTTTCAGCTTCAGTTTGAGAAGCGGCTTCTGATTTATACTTAGCCAATTTTGCTTTTAAAGCAAGGTCTGCAGCTTTAAGATCATCTTGTTGAGTTTTGTCTAATTTAGCTAACTCATCATTCATTACTTTTATTTCAGGCATCAAAATTACAAGTTCTTGAAAATTAATATGAGCCGTTTTATTTTGAGCTTGGATTGTACCAAATCCTAAAGTTAATACTGCAATTAATAAAAGTGTTTTAAAATGTTTCATTTTGTCGTTGTGTTAAAAATTAATTTTTGTTATTATCGTCTTCGTTTTCTTCTTTGGAATTTTCTTTTTCCTTTTTATTTTCTTCTAATTGCTTCCTTACTTCGTCGCGTTTTTTCAATCTTTCCAATCTTTTATTCTCAATTTCAGCAAGCTGATCTTCACGCTTTTTAAGCCGTTCTGCTTTCTTATCTTCAATTTTATTTAACGCTTCAACTCTCTTAGCGTCACGCTCTTCATTTTTAGCATCTATATCGGCCTGGCCATCAACTCCTGAATTCGGATCACTAGATCTCATAGGTGATTGTCTAGCGTTTCTCTTTTCATTTATTGCTTTGACTTTCTCACCTCTTACAATACTGCTTAAAACCAATTCGCTGATATCCGCATTTTTATTTGTATATAGCATTATCAAGTCAGAAGACTTATCCAATATAATATCATATCTACGTACTTTCCCAATTTCTTGTACAGCACTGTAAACTTGATCTTGAATAGGTTTTACCAATTGCTTTCTGAGTAAAAACAAATTGCCATTTGAAGAGAAATAACTCGATTCTAGATTTTTTAATTCATCTTCTTTTATGGAAATATCTTCTAGTCTTTCAGCAATTAAATCATCAGTAAGTAATGCTTTTTCATTACTTAAATCAGCCTTCATAGTTTCAATAGAACTACTGATTTTTGCCAGGTTTCCTTTCCACTTGTTGACTTTATTTTCCAATTGTGTTTGAGCTTTTGCATAATCAGGAATATTTTCTAAAATATACTCCATATCTACATAAGCCACTTTTTGATTCTTGTTTTGCGATGTAGTTGATTGCGTTATAAAAATTACAACTACAAATAAAAGAACTTTTTTTATCATAACTAATTTGTATTTAGAAAAAATCGTGCCAAGTTTTTTTGTTTAAACAAATATAGCTTTTTTATTAGAATTGTTGTCCAATAATAAAGTGCGTTTGCCATCCAGATTTTATATTAGTTCCAGGTAATGGGTCAAACCCATGTGCAAAATCTATTCCTAATAGACCGAATGCAGGCATGAAGATTCTTACTCCTAATCCTGCCGAGCGCTTCACTTTAAAAGGGTTATAATTTTCAAATCCACTATATGAATTACCAGCTTCTACGAATCCTAATAAATATATAGACGCTGAAGGCTTCAATGTAACAGGATATCTCATTTCAAGTTGAAATTTGTTATAAATCGTACCACCTTCAATTGTTGAAAGGCGAGAATTTTCATAACCTCTTAATCCTACTGTTTCTCTTCCATCAAGTTGAAAAGTTGCTAGTCCGTCTCCTCCCACAAAATATCTTTCAAATGGAGAATCACCAACTTTTTTATCATATGATCCTAAGAATCCCATTTCAGCATTAGACATTAAAACAAATTTGTCAAACAATGGAGTATACCATTTTCCTTTAAAATTCAATTTGTAATATTCTAACCATTTGTATTTCTCTTGGTCAGATAAATTACTATAATCTTTATCATTTACCAATGAATAAGGGAATGTAAGTTTTGCGCCAATACTAAAGTCTGATCCACTCTTTGGAAAAACAGGATTAGGTCCAGCAGAACTTCGAGTTAGTGTTATTCCGTAAGAAAGATTGTTTGAAATTCCAGTTGTAAATGAGAATGTCGGTAAACTATAATCTTTCAGGTCATAACGCTGTAAACTTAAAGTTTGTGAAAGACCGAAATAATCATCAGGCCATTTCAATCTTTTTCCTAATCCTACAGACGCTCCAATAATATTTAATCGTTGATCTTTATCAACACGATTGGTTTGGAAGTTATATCTGAATTGTTTTGATTGATAGATCGAAAACGATAAAGATTGTGGTCTTTTTCCACCAAGCCAAGGCTCGGTAAATGAAAAACTAGATGTTGTATAGTATCTACTCTTTTGTAATCTTAAAGCAAGAGTTTGACCGTCACCCATTGGCAATGGTTTATAGGCTTCTTTATTAAATATATTTCTCATAGAGAAATTATTAAAGGACAATCCTAATGTTCCAATAAAAGAACCTCCACCATAACCACCTTGAAGCTCAATCTGACTTGCACCTTTTTCAACAACATCGTAGTCAATATCTACAGTCTTATCTTGAAAGTTTGGATTTAAATTTGGAGTAATACTTTCTGGATCGAAAAAGCCTAATTGTCCAAGTTCACGTATCGTACGTATAATATCATCTTTACGATATAAATATCCAGGCCTCGTTCTTAGTTGACGATATCCAACATGATCATTGGTTTTATCATTACCATTAATGGTTACTTTACGTAAAGTTGCGGGTTCATCCTCAGCAATTCTTACTTCAACAAAAATAGAGTCATTCTCAACTCTAGTTTCAACTGCATTTACTTGAGAGAAAATATATCCGCTATTTTGATATTCTGTGGCGATATCTTCAGAGTCAGGAGTTCCGTCCCCTGAAATACGCTCTTTTAATATTTTTGAGTTGTATACTTGCCCTTTATCAATTCTCAAAAATCTATCTAGTTGAGCGTCTGTAAATATTTTATTTCCAAGGTAACTAATACCTCCGAAGTAGTATTTTTTACCTTCTTCAAGACCTATATGAACATTAATAGTGCTATCATCATTAAATGAGATAGAATCATTTAAAATTCTGGCATCACGATGCCCTTTTTCACTATATGTATCAATAATAGATTGTAAATCTTGTTTAAAATCATCTTGAATGTATTTTGATCCTTTCCAAAAACGTCCAAGCATTGCTGTTTTGGTGTTTTTCATTGCTTTACGCAATTTTTTATCTTTTACTTTTTCATTTCCCTCAATTAAAATATTTTTTATTTTCACCTTACTTCCTTTGTCAATATTTATTAACATATTGACTGTATTGATATTAGAGGTGTCTTTTTTGGTGTCTATATTTACTTTGGTATTTAAGAATCCTTTTTCTTGATATTTCTCACGGATGTAGTTTTCAGACGTTATTAAAAGATTGTCCGTAAGCATAGCTCCTTTAGTAAGTTCGGTGTCTTTTCTTAATTCCTTTGCTTTGCCCTTCTTAACACCATTAATAGTGACTTTATTTAATTCTGGTAATTCCGCTACATCAAATTCTAGATACACAACTCTACCATCAATTTTAGAAATATATACATCTACATTGCTGAATTGTTTTTGCTCATATAATTTTTTTATTGCACTTGTCAATTTATCTCCTGGAAGACGAATCTCTTGACCTGCTTTCAATCCTGTAAAAACTTTTACAGCCTGTTCACTGAATTTTTTCAAACCAGTAACAGTAATTCCTCCAAGTTCATAACTTTCCCCTTTATTATAGGAAATAGGAGAGTTTATAGGAGTTGAAACAGCAACTGAATCTATTGATTTTTCAATTGTAGAAATTGAATCTGTTGGTTGAGTTGTTTCTTGTGATGTAAGGGTTAATGCTGTAAATAAAAATGTAAAAAGGAATAATGATATTTTATATTTCATTTGTTTTGTTAATTTGCTCGCTGGTTCTACCAAAGCGTCGTTCTCTATTTTGATATTCTATTATTGCGTTGTAAAAATCATTTTTAGAAAAATCGGGCCAAAGAACATCTGTGAAATGTAATTCTGCATAAGCGATTTGCCATAAAAGGAAGTTGCTTATTCTTTTTTCACCACTCGTTCTTATCATTAAATCAACGTCGGGCAAAGTAAATGTATATAAATGATTATTAATAATATTTTCATCTATTTCTTCTATGCTAAGTTCTTTATTAACAACTTTTTTAGAAATATTTTTGATAGTATTAACAATTTCTTCTCTGGAACTATAACTTAAAGCAAGAGTTAGAGTTAAAGAATCATTATTTTCAGTTTGCTTTATAACTTTATTAAGGCCTTTTCTAACTGAAGAGGGTAAACTTTCTTGATTTCCAATAACTTGAAGTTTAATATTGTTTTTCATCAATTGTTTAACTTCATTCTTAAGTGAAACAAGTAATAAAGTCATTAATGTTTTAACTTCTGCTTTAGGTCTATTCCAGTTCTCCGTAGAAAAAGTATACAAGGTAAGAGCTTTTATGCCTGCATTCCCAGCAGCTTCTATTGTTTCTCGTACTGCTTTTACACCATTCTTATGTCCAAAAACTCTTGCTTTCCCTTTTTGTTTCGCCCATCTACCATTTCCGTCCATAATCACAGCAACGTGTTGTGGGACTTTAAAAGTGTTTATATGAGATAGTAAGTCCATTTCTAAATTATCTAGTTGCATAGCATGCTGGACGACCGAATGTGTAAACAAGGTTTACCCCTGTAAATACATACCAATCATTGCTGTTTGGGTTTCCAAAGCTCAATGCATTGATTATTTCATTATTGTAATCGAGTTCATCAGTAAAAGTATAACGTACCCCAACTTCTATTGCTCCTGCTAAACCCCCAACAATTTTAGTTTTATATCCTAATCCAAAAGGTATTGAAAGAAATGTCTTATTACCATATTGATATTCGTTAGGAGCTGTTTGATATTCTGCAATATTATAATTGTAAACGGCTACTTCCAGTAAAATGTATGGAGTTTGAGAATTATCTCTTGTGGAGAGATCATATTCGAAATAATTAAATTCTACACCAACTGCCAATTCTTTTATTGTATTTGAGAAATTTAGATCACGTTGTTGCCTCGCTATATTTTTAGAATTTGAATCGTCTGCACTTATTTTAGCATATGTAAAAGCACCACGAAGTGCAATTCTGGGGTTTAAATTATACTTGTATATTACTCCAAATGCATAATCGTTTGGATTTACATAATCCGTAGATCCTATATCTCCAATATAATTACTTCCACCAATAAAGACTCCAACTTCATTAATTTGAGCATTAGTAATAGCAGTCATCCCAATAATTAAAATAAATAAAAACCTTTTTACCATCATAAAATAGCGTGCAAATATAGTTATTTCTATTTGTTTAGAATAAGTATGACAGCACTTTTTTGATAACTGTTTTTGAGTTAAAATATTGTAGTATAATCTGTTTACTATCTCTTTTTATTTCGGGTGTCTTCTCCCCAAAGAAGTTTTTCTCGAAGTGTTTTGAAAAATGTTTGACCAGTTAATTCTATCATTTTTAATGTGAAAGGAGCTTTTTCGATATAAATATCTGTTTGATTATCTATCGTAGTAATTCTAGAGTCTAGAGAAATAAAGGATTGATTTTCTCGACCGTTTATTCTCATTTTAATTTTCGTATTGTCTGGAATTATTAAAGGCCTCGCATTTAAATTATGAGGTGCAATAGGTGTTAATACGAAATTTTTAGCTTGTGGAGAGATAACGGGACCACCACTACTTAATGAATACCCTGTAGATCCTGTAGGAGTGGATGTTATAATTCCATCTGCCCAATAAGACGTAAGGTACTCGTCATTCAGATATGTGTCAACAGTAATCATCGAAGCAGTATCTTTTCGACTAAGTGTGATTTCATTTAAAGCAAAATTCAATTCTCCGATTCCTTTTACTTGAGGGACTGTTTTTACTGCTAAAAGTGTTCTTTCGGCAATCTTAAATTCTTTATTATAAATTGCATCAATCGCAATTGAAATTTCTTCTTTTTTTACAGTTGCTAAAAAGCCCAAACGACCTATATTTACGCCTATTACAGGGATATTTGAGTCTCGGAGATATGTGATGGATCGTAAAATAGTTCCGTCACCACCTACAGTAAACATCAGATCAAATGTTGAATCTAAATCTGAATAACCTTTAAATATTGGGTAGTTACTATCTAGTTCAATACTTGATTCAATAAGTTTGCTAAATTTTTCTTCTATATAAATATCTGCACCTTTATAATCAAGATAATTAAGTAAATTCTCAACATACACTTTTGCTTCTTCGTTGAAATAATGCCCGTAAATTGCAATTTTCATAACTTAAATATTTAAATATTTTTGAAGATAATCTGAGCGATCTTTTAATTCTTCAAGAAATAGATCTTCCTTGTGTTTGGTCAATAATATATACCCATATCTTCTGAAAGATTGAATAATTTCATTAATCTCTTCAGATGCAATTTTCAGTGTGATTTGAACCAAATCATTTTTATATCCTGAAATAAAAGCGCCGATCAATTTTGCCTCGTTAGACTCTACAATTTGTGCGATTTCACTAAATGAATAATCTTTAGCCCCTTTTTCAACGACTATGAAAAAACCTTCATGATTCAATAATGGTGTATCATTAAAGAAGTGCAGCACATCATTTAATTCATAATAGCCGATATACTTACTTTTATCGGATAGTACAGGCATAATATTTGTTTCATTGGCAGAAAATATTTTTAAAATTTCCATCCAATTATTTTCCATTCCAATAAAAAAAGTATTTAACAATTCCCTATGATTTTCAAGAGTTTCATCATCATTTTCAACCGTACGGACATCACTTTCGTCAATCAACCCTAGCAGAGTGTTATTTTCTACAATCGGTAAATGAGAAAAGGTCAATATATTGAATAACTTTTTTGCATCACCTATTGTGTTGTTTAAAGCCAATGCATTGACATCTTTCGATATGTAATCAGAGATTTTCATTAGTACGAATATATATTAAATAAATCAAAAATGAATCCAAAAGTATTTCCTACTCTTTATTTTGGTAAATCTTTAGGATTCTTCTTTTTTAAAGTATTTTTGTAAAAAATTTTATTTCAAATGACAAAGTTAAGCGTAAATATTAACAAAATAGCAACATTACGAAATTCTCGTGGAGGTTCTACGCCAAGTGTTGTTGATGCTTCCATTAATATTCAGCGTTATGGTGCAGAAGGAATTACGATTCACCCAAGACCAGATGAACGACATATCACATATCAAGATGCATATGATTTAATCCCTACTATTAAAACAGAATATAATATAGAAGGAAATCCTATTGAGAAATTTGTCAAGATGGTACTTGAAGTAAAACCAACACAAGTTACATTGGTTCCAGATTCAATAGATGCATTAACTTCTAATGCTGGCTGGGACACCATACATAATCAATCATTTTTAAAAGAAGTAATTTCTGAATTCAAGAAAAATAACATCCGAACTTCTATTTTTATCGATGCAGATATGAGAATGATTGAAAATGCGGCTTTAACGGGAACTGATAGAATAGAGTTGTATACAGAAGGTTTCGCAACAGAATATGAAAAAGGAAATACAGCAGCCATAAAACCATATGCAGAAGCGGCAATCTTATCTCATGAATTGGGAATGGGAGTGAATGCTGGACATGATTTAAGTTTGGAAAATATTGAATTTTTTGATAAAAACATTCCTCATCTAGCAGAGGTATCAATTGGTCATGCATTGATTTCTGAATCTCTATATTTAGGATTGGAAAATGTAGTCAATATGTATTTACATAAATTGAAGAAGTAAATAATTATCGATATGTCATTTTGAGTGCAGTCGAGAAATAGCATTCTCAGAATCACGTTTCTTATTGTGATCAAATTTCTCCTCGTTCCTCATTCGAAATGACACTCTAAAATATAAAAATATTATGAAAATTTTACATTCAAGAGTTTTAGGAGAAGGCTCACCATTAGTCATTTTACATGGTTTTTTAGGAATGGGAGATAACTGGAAAACACTTGCTAATAAATTTGCTGAAAATTACGAAGTTCATCTTTTAGATCAACGTAATCATGGACGTAGTTTTCATTCTGACGAATTTAGTTTAGAGATATTGGTGGAGGATTTATGGGATTATATAGAGTTTCATAAACTTGACACGATTAATTTATTAGGACATTCTATGGGAGGAAAAGTAGCGATGTTATTTGCCTCAAAATATCCTAAAAGAATCCAAAAACTACTAATTGCTGATATTTCTCCAAGAAAATATCCTGCACACCATCAAGATATTTTAACAGCATTGAACGCTGTAGATTTTAAAATTCAATCGTCTAGAGAAGAAATCGAGAAAGTTCTTGAAAGATATATTCCACAGCATGGCGTGCGACAATTCTTAATGAAGAATATTACACGAGTAGACAGGGACACGTATAAATATCGATTTAATTTACAGAGTATCACGGATGATTATCATGAGATTACAATTGGATTACCATCGGAAGTTAGGTATGATGGAGAAACATTGTTTTTACGTGGTGATACCTCAGGGTATATTGGTATTGAAGATGAAATTCTAATTCACAACCACTTCCCAAATACTGAGATTGTAACTGTCATAAATTCAGGTCATTGGCTGCATGCCGACAATCCTATTGATTTTTATAGCGAAGTTGTCAGTTTTTTAGACTAAAAATCGTTTGGCATAGTTATCGTTGTTTTGTTATTCCTGCGAAGGCAGGAATCTAGAACTCATATTTTATAGATTCCTGTCTTCGCAGAAATGACATAAATTAAAATTAAAATTATATTAAAATTATTCTTAAAATCGTTTTTATCGCGTTGGCGGTATTAATATTAGCACATTTTTTACCTGGAGTAAACCTTGCCAAACCTGAATCTGCAATATATGTAGCAATTGCTTTAGGTTTATTGCGAATTACAGTAAAACCTTTATTAATCTTTTTTACACTTCCTGCAACAATCGTTAGTTTGGGCTTGTTCTTATTCGTTATAAACGCAGCAATTATACTAATTGCCGACTATTTCGTTGATGGTTTTAGAGTTAATGGATTTTGGGTTGCATTGCTATTCAGTATTCTCTTATCATTTTTACAATCAGTACTTTACTCATTTTTGAAGGAAAAGTAGAAATAGAAAGTAGGACTTCAATAAGTTTGTTCAGTAGAAAAAAATAACTATTTTTGCAGCCGCAATTATCAGCAGATAATTGTAGGTTTTTTAAAGACTATATAAATTATTATCATATGAATATTACCAAAGAAAGTATTGACGAATTAAATGCAATAGTAAAAATTGAAATTTCTGAATCTGATTATCAAGATAAGGTTGCCGAGATTTTAAAAGATTATAGTAAGAAAGCGGATATTCCTGGATTCAGAAAAGGACATGTTCCTATGGGGATGGTGAAGAAGCAATATGGAAAGTCAATCATGATTGATGAGGTTAATAAATTGATTCAAGATTCATTGAACAAGTTTTTAGTTGAAGAAAAATTAGACATTTTAGGGAATCCATTGCCGAAAATGAAAGAAGATTTTTCTTGGGATGAAAAAGACTACTCATTTGAGTTCGAATTAGGTCTTGCGCCTGTATTTGACATAAAAATGGATTCAAAAAAGAAAATCACTCAATATACGATTGTTGCTGATAAAGAATTGATCAATAAAGAAGTTGAGAATTTACAACAGCGTTTTGGAAAAATGTCTGCTAAAGATGTGATTGAAGATGGTGTGAATATCACAGGTGTTTTTATTAATGAAGAAAAAGAAATTGAGAAAAAACATAGTTTTACTTTAGATACTATTAAAGGAAGGTCAAACAAAAAAGATTTCATCGGGAAGAAGGTAGGTGATGTACTAGAGTTGAAGACCAAAGGACTGTTCGACGATGAGCAGAAATTAATAGGAGCAACTGGATTGAGTACTGATGAAGTAAAGGGATTGAATATTCCGTTGACATTCACTATTGAGGATATTACGTTTACTGAATTAGCAGAATTGGATCAAGAATTATTTGATAAGATTTTCGGAAAAGATGCAATTTCTACGGTTGCTGAATTAAGAGATAGAATTAAAGAAGATGCTGAAGGACAATTTCAGTCTCAAGCAGACCAACAATTGTTGAATGCGATTACTGAGTATTTTATTGAAAATACGAAGTTTGATTTACCAGCAGAATTCTTAAAAAAATGGCTTGCAGTTGCTGGTGAAAAACCAATGACTACTGAAGAGGCTACAACAGAATTTGAACGTTCGGAAAAAGGATTGCGTTACCAATTAATTGAAGGTAAAATTGTAAAAAACAACAACCTTCAGATTGCTTCAGAGGAAATGAGAGAGTACGCGAAAGGTTTTATCAAGTCTCAAATGGCTCAATATGGAAATATGGACCCACAAGAAGAAGAGTTGAATAATATCGCCGAGAGAGTACTTGGAAATCAAGAAGAAGCGAAAAGATTGCAAGAACAACTGATCAGTAAAAAATTGTTAGATTTCTACAAAGAAAATTTAACATTTAAGACCAAAGAAGTTACCTATGAAAATTTCGTAAAAGAAGTTTATAAATAATCTTATTCCTGCGAAGGCAGGAATCTAAGAATTAAAAAAGCCTCGAGAAATCAAGGCTTTTTTAATTAAGTTTTTTTATCAAAACATAATTATACTGTATTGAGTAATTTTATCTATCTGTTTAGGGTAAGAAAAGTTACGGCTTTGAAACCGCAACTTTCGATGTGTAGAGTTAAGTTTTTTATGTTTTAGAAACATCAATTTTATTGAATTAAGTATTTTTTTCACCCATTGTTATGGGCTTTAAATCTTTTCCAATTGTTGTTAATATAAATTAACTTAAAATCATATTATTTTGTATAAGGTATTCTTCTCGAAACTTTTCTCATTAAAACATTTATTAAATCTTGTGCATCACTTCCAAGTGACCCTTTTACTTTCTTATTATAATTCACAACGAGTTCATCATCTGTTGTGCTTGTAAAATCCATATTCATTACAGCACTATTTGTAGCAAACATTCCTCCAGTTAGAACAGCCAACCCTATAGCTGCGCCAGTTGACATTGGTTTTGACGTTTCATAACTCCCAGTAATTACTGTCTCAACTCCAAGAATTTTACCTAATTCACTTGGTAAATATTCATCATAAGAATGAATATCAATTCCCTCTTTTTTCAATAACGCATTTGTTCTTGTTGGGTTTTGAATTCCTACTAACATAGTTCCTCTCTTTTTTCTAGTCAAAAACCAAGTATACATCGCTTTTTGTATATCTAACGATTCATTCTTTCCCATTTCTATAATTTGTTCAGAGGTAAAATCTTTTAGTTGTTTTGGTCTTAATTTAACTTGAACTTTCATAGGTAATATTGCAATCGTTTTAGTATTGGCAACATAAGTATCTGCATCGGGATGAACATAAAGTTTAGTTTGTGAAAAAGATAATGTTGTAAAAGTTATGGTTAAGATTAATAGAAATTTTTTCATTTTAAATTTGTTTAATAATTTATTTGCTTACTTCAAAATTTAGTTGGTTTTTCAGCTAGTTCCCAACATTATTATAATTTATTCAGAAATATTATTCAAAATCATTCAGTAAATTAACAGGGTATTTATTTGTAAGAAATTTGCTGATATAGACTTTTTTTCATGGCTAGTATTTTTTTTAACTTTTCGAATATTCGATTTTGGTAAAATTCAAACTTACATTTTAACTTTTATATTAGAATTGTCGGTTTACTAAAATTTCATAATTGCCCATAACGTTAAGTTATGGTTTGTTTTAATAAATTATATCGTCCGATATGTAAAGTTAGCTAAAAAAAATAAGAAAGTCAAGTGATAGATCTCTGTTAGATAGTCTTTCAATAGAGAGTGTTTCTTTACATTATATTCTCAATCCCTTGAGGGGTCACATAAAACCCACGGCCTTCTTTTTGACAAAAACCTTGCGCGATGTTTTGGTTTAATTGATGGCTAGGATTGGTAATCTTTACTTGACGAGCGGCACGAAGTGTGTCTGTAACTTCTTTGGTTTTTATAGTCTGTTGACCGTTGGATTGTAACCATACAGCCGTTCCTAGAAATTTACGGCGTTGCTTATCAATCGCATCTTTTTTTCGTAAAAAAGTAGAAAGATTTTCTGGAATTGCTCGATCTGTTTTCTGAGAAGTGAATAAATCTGTATTTTCTGCTGGTTGAATACTAGCAGCAACAGGTTGAGGTACTTGTTTTATAGGAACTTTTTCACCTTCGGATTCAAGGTGTGGCAATCGTTCAAGCATTTTATCAAGTTGCTCGGTTACCCATTCTTGTTCGCCTTCACTTACAAATTCTATATTTCCAATTTTAAATTCTATTCGAGCGTTTGCCATTATTTTTTAAAGATTTCTTCTTCCCTTCAAAAGTAATAAAAGTTAATTAAACGTCAAACTTTATAAACAAACTAATATTTAATGAATAGTTCTTATCTTTACCCTTTATTATTTTAAATAAACCTAGATGAATTACGGAAAAGAATTTAAAGAGTACGCTACAAAACATCACGGAATTAATAGTATGTACTATGATAAAATCGTGAGTAATGTAACGCCTTATATTATGGAAGAACGTCAGATGAACATTACTCAAATGGATGTTTTCTCACGTTTAATGATGGATAGAATTATCTTCTTAGGAACGGGAATTGACGATTATGTTGCCAATATTATTCAAGCGCAATTGTTGTTTTTGGAAAGTGTAGATAGCTCGAAAGATATTTCTATATATATCAATTCTCCAGGAGGAGGCGTATACGCAGGATTAGGAATTTATGATACAATGCAATTCATAAAGCCAGATGTAGCAACAATATGTACAGGAATGGCTGCTTCTATGGGTGCTGTATTGATGTGTGCAGGTGAGAAAGGAAAACGTTCCGCATTACCACATTCACGTGTAATGATTCACCAACCTCTAGGTGGCGCACAAGGTCAAGCAAGTGATATTGAAATTACAGCTCGTGAGATTATGAAATTGAAAGGTGAGTTGTATGATATTATTGCAAAGCATTCTGGACAATCGGTTGAAAAAGTACATGACGATTCAGATCGTGATTACTGGATGAAAGCACATGAAGCGAAGGCTTATGGAATGCTTGACGAAGTGTTAGAAAGAAAATAGATTTTACGCTATTACGAAGTAAATAATTATTTACTGAAGTAATCTCTTTAATTTGATGAGATTACTCCGTCGTTTTACTTCTAGTAATAACACAAAATAAATTAAAAGAAAGATTATGGCGAAAGAAGAAACATTAGAATGTTCTTTTTGTGGACGAAAAAAAGCAGAAACAGACTTGTTGATTGCTGGATTGGATGCGCATATATGTGATAAATGTATTGAGCAAGCACATGGAATTGTGATTGAAGAAGTTGCCGATGGAAAATCATCGGAATTGACTTCTGAAATAGTGCTTAAAAAACCAATGGAAATTAAAGCGTTCATTGATCAATATATGATTGGGCAAACGGATGGAAAACGTGTTATGGCAGTTGCAGTTTACAATCATTACAAACGATTATTACAAAAAAACACGAAGGACGAAGAGGATGAAGTTGAGATAGAAAAAAGTAACATTATTATTGTTGGAGAAACTGGAACTGGAAAAACGTTGATTGCTAAGACTATTGCGAGAATGTTAAATGTTCCTTTTGCTATAGTTGATGCAACAGTATTGACAGAAGCAGGATATGTAGGAGAAGATGTTGAAACCTTATTGACTCGCTTGTTACAAGCAGCAGATTATGATGTTGAGAAAGCACAAAGAGGAATTGTTTTTATTGACGAAGTAGATAAGATTGCTAGGAAAGGAGATAATCCGTCAATTACTAGAGATGTATCTGGTGAAGGTGTACAGCAAGCACTTTTAAAATTACTAGAAGGAACGGTTGTAAATGTTCCGCCAAAAGGGGGTCGTAAACATCCAGATCAAAAATTCATTGAAGTAGATACTAAGAACATCTTGTTTATTGCTGGAGGAGCATTCTCGGGAATTGAAAAAAAAATCAGTAAACGATTAAATCGTCAGGCTGTAGGATACAGTGCTTCCATAAGTGATGATAAGGTTGATGAAGAAAACTTATTGCAATATATTTTACCGACGGATTTAAAAGCATTTGGATTGATTCCAGAAATTATTGGGCGTCTTCCTGTATTAACACATATGAATCCTCTTGATGAAAACACCTTGAGAGCGATATTAACGGAGCCTAAAAATTCAATTATCAAGCAGTACAAGAAGTTGTTTGAAATAGATGGTATAGAACTTACAATAGATGAAAAAGCATTGAAATTCATTGTTGGAAGAGCTGTTGAATATAAATTAGGAGCAAGAGGACTACGTTCTTTATGTGAAGCAATCTTGACAGATGCAATGTTCGAATTGCCAGGAACAGATGAGACTAAATTACACGTGACTAAAAAATACGCTGAAGAAAAAATTTCTAAAACAACGACACTTAAAAAGTTGAAAGCAGTTTAGTGATTATTTTATGATTTCAAGAAACACCATTGATACAGTTTTTGAAACTGCTCGGCTTGAGGAGGTAATTGGAGAGTTTGTCCAATTAAAAAAATCTGGAAGTAATTTTAAAGGCTTGAGTCCATTTTCGGAAGAGAAATCTCCTTCGTTTATGGTATCTCCTGTAAAACAGATATGGAAAGACTTTTCTTCAGGAAAAGGGGGGAATGTGATTTCGTTTTTAATGGAACATGAACATTATACTTATCCTGAGGCAATCCGTTTTCTGGCAAAAAAATACAATATAGAAATTGAAGAAACCGAACAATCCGACGAGCAGAAAGAGCAGTCGAGTGAGCGTGAAAGTATGTTTTTGGTTTCTGAATATGCACGTGATTATTTCCATGATATACTATTAAATTCTAATAAAGGCAAGGCAATCGGATTGTCCTACTTCAAGGAACGTGGTTATACGGACGAGACAATTGCAAAGTTTGAATTAGGATATTGTTTAGATAATTGGACCGCATTTACCGATGAAGCCTTGAACAAAGGTTATGATATAAAGTATCTTGAAAGTACTGGATTAACGATTGTCAATGAAACACGTCGATTTGATCGATTCAAAGCGCGTGTTTTATTTCCGATTCACAGTATGAGCGGACGCGTATTAGGATTTGGTGGAAGAATCTTAACCAATGATAAAAAAGCGGCGAAATATTTAAATTCTCCCGAGAGTGAGATCTATCATAAAAGTCGTGTTCTGTATGGTATTTTTCATGCCAAGCAGTCCATTGCCAAAGAAGATAATTGCTTTTTAGTGGAAGGATATACTGATGTAATTTCTTTACATCAGAATGGTGTAGAGAATGTTGTTGCCTCTTCTGGAACAGCACTTACTTCTGATCAGATTCGTCTTGTGAGTCGATTGACACAGAATATTACCATCTTGTTTGACGGTGATGCTGCAGGAACAAGAGCATCATTGAGAGGGATAGATTTGATATTGGAACAAGGGATGAATGTGAAGGTATTGACTTTTCCTGAAGGTGAAGATCCTGATAGTTTTTCCAAACGTGTTTCTACGGACGAATTGAAAGAATATTTGTCAGAAAATTCACAAGATTTTATCAATTTCAAAGTGTCTTTATTAATGGAAGATGCTCAAAATGATCCTGTTAAAAAAGCAGGATTGATTCGTGATATTGTATTGAGTATTTCCAAAATCCCTAATAGAATTCAGCAAGAAGTATACATTCAAGAGTGTGCACGAATTATGAGTATCTCTGAAAATGTATTGTTCAGTGAATTGGCTCAAATATTTAAAAAAGAGCAAAAGGACGCTTCTAGAAGACCTGCTCAAGTAAGAACTGAAGAACCTGTTTTACAGAAAACTGCAGAACTAGAGAAAACAAGCGAACTGTTTAAGTACGAAAAAGAAATTATTAAGATTCTCTTGTTGCACGGAAATAAAAAAGCAGATTTTGTTGATTTGATTGAAGATGAAAAGGGAACTAAAAAAAAAGAAGTCTATAATAATCTCGTAGCACAAGAAATTTACTTGCATTTACAAGATGATGAGATGGAATTTACGGATGAACTATTTAAAAAAGTATATTTTGATGTGATTAATCAATTGAATCAAGATAAAAACATAAATGTAGATACGTTTATCAATCATTCCAATGCCGAAATCTCGTCGATGGTCACCAATATCTTGATGGACGAAGAGAAGTATACGTTAAGTGATTGGGAGCGAAGAGAGATATTTGTGAAAGGGCGAGATAGCGATTTACCAAAATTGGTAATTGATACCGTTTTTAATCTTCGTCGTGTTCTTATTGACGAAAAGATCGCATCTTTAGTTTTAGGTATTTCTGAAAAGGAGAATAATGACCTTCTATTAGAAGAAGTTGTGAATTATTCTGACTTAAAAAATAAATTATTTAAACACTTGAATCGAGTTGTTTAACCCATCAATCCCTTCGGAATTATACACACAGGAATAGGATTCATTTTATGTTTATTGGCGTTGTTTCGTTGTTTGAAAATATCAAAAGCAATTTTTTCTCTTCCTTCAAAATCAGTTGTAGTTTTGCCATTATCATTTTGAGTCATTGCCCATTCTAGTTCGTTATAGCTTGCGCCAATCTGATCCTCATCAGTACGGCTATCACCGAATAACCCGTCTGTAGGCTTGGCAACTTGAATAGAATCTGGAACTCCAAGAACTTTGGCTATTTGATATACTTCCGATTTCATTAAATCTGCAATAGGGCTTAAATCGACTCCACCATCACCATATTTGGTATAAAAACCAACACCAAAATCTTCTACTTTATTTCCTGTTCCAGCAACTAAATAACCATGAACTCCTGCCAAATAATACAACGTTGACATTCTTAATCTTGCGCGTGTATTAGCAAGAGAAACTTCAACAGCCGTTTTTTCTAAATCAATTGGCAAAACCGTTTTAAATTCTTCAAATGTGGAGGTTAAATTAATTTCTATCGAATTGATGTCATCAAATCGTTCTTTCAACTGAGCAATATGTTTTTTGGCTCTATTTACTTGATTGACGCCTTGATGAATCGGCATTTCAACACATAATACTGGAAATCCAGTTTTGGCACATAGTGTAGAAGTTACAGCAGAATCAATTCCACCAGAAATTCCTATGACAAATCCTTTTACACTTGCATTGGTTGCATATTCTTTTAACCACTCAACGATATGATTTACTACTTTTTCAGAATTCATTTTAAACTATTTAGTATTTTTGTACGTTCTTACAATTGGAATGTAAATATAATAATTTTTATGGCAAGAATATCGGGGTTTTTACTGATTGTACTTCTGTTAATTTCATGTGGCAATGAGGTGAAAAATAAGATTGACGTTTCTGTTATTAACGTTAACGTGACAGTGGATAGGTTTGAAGAGAAGTTTTACACGACATCGGAAGAAGATCTGCCAAAATTAAAGTCAGCATACGCATTTATGTTTGCTAATGTGCATGATAGTACGTCACTTCGTAAAATGAAAAGTGAAGAGGAATTGTTTTTATTTGACCAATCAAAAAAAGTGTTTGGAAATTTTGAGAGCCAAAAGGAAGAGTTGACAGACTTATTCAAACATATAAAATATTATAATCCCAATTTTGATGAACCAAAAGTTATTACTCATATTTCTGATCTAGACTTTGAATATCCAGTTATTTATGCGGATAGTTTACTTTTTATAGCGTTGGACATGTACCTAGGAAAAGAGAGTGAAGTGTATCGTAGTTTTCCAATGTATATTGCTCAAAATTATAAAAAAGAACACATTGTTGTTGATGTAGCGAAAGACATTATAAATAGAACATTTCCTAAATTCAGAAGCAGAAGATTTATAGATAAAATTATAAATCATGGAAAGGAAATTTATTTTTTGGAGCGTTTTTTACCAACTGTTTCTGACTCCATAAAAATGGGTTATTCGTCAAATAAGATGAAATGGGCAGAAGCCAATGAAATAGATGTTTGGAAATATTTTATAGAGAATGAATTATTGTATAGTAGTGATTCTGATTTAGATGATAGAT
>Ga0307488_10000166_pt1 | contig 49890 bp, 42 predicted proteins | sample SB02metaG_FD_202248 | JGI IMG/M metagenome (GOLD analysis project Ga0307488, IMG submission 202248) | Sea-ice brine microbial communities from Beaufort Sea near Barrow, Alaska, United States - SB 0.2 | ecosystem: Environmental > Aquatic > Marine > Coastal | place: USA: Alaska | collected... | reverse complement strand
TTTCGTTTCCGGTGTTGTTTGATGTGAATGACGATGTCAGCAGGTTGTATGATGTGCAAGCTATGCCGACCACTGTGATAGTTGATCGCGATGGTAACCAACGTTTATTGCATCACGGTTATAAAAGCGGTGATGAAATAAAATATAAACAAGCCGTTAAAGCGCTACTTAGGGAGTAAGCCGTGAAGGCAATCAAAGCAAACCCATTGCGCTTGCTACTGTTAATCATGGCAATGATGACATCGGTGTTAACCAGTGGCTGTAGTAGTACCTTCGAACCCTGGGTAAAGCCTTACGAGCGTGACAATTTGGCTGACCCGATTATGAGCATGGATCGCAATCCTGTGTCGATGTCTTATACCCACCATGCTTATCAAGCTCGCGAAGGTGCAAGAGGGGCTGAAGGCGGAGCAGGAGGCGGTTGTGGCTGTAATTAGGCGGGAAATGACTCGCCCCAGTGGCACGGTGAGAAAATTGATTATTCGATTAATATTTGCCTGCATGGTACTGGGATTGGCGCCTTGGCAAGCATTGGCTGCCGTGTTACCCCAAGACCGCTCTGATGCGATGTATCATTCCTATCAAGGGGGTGGCATGTCGATTGACGGACCGTCTATTTTATTGCGCAAAAAAATCGGTAATTATGTGTCTGTTTCTGCTAATTATTACGTCGATACCATTTCTGGTGCATCCATAGATGTATTAGCTACTGCCAGCCCCTATGCAGAAGAGCGCACAGAAAACAGTGTGGGTGTTGATTTTCTTCACAATAAAACCTTGATGAGCTTGAACTACACCACTAGCTCAGAAAACGACTTTGAAGCTGAGTCGATCCACTTCGGCGTGAGCCAAGACTTTTTTGGTGACTTAACCACTTTGACTTTAGGTTATTCCAAAGGCAACGATGAAGTGGGTAAAACCGGTGACGATAGTTTTTTAGAACTTGCTGAGCGCCAAAATTACCGACTCGGGATCACCCAAGTCATTACTAAGAACATGATAATAGGATTGAGTATCGAGAATATATCCGATCAAGGGTACTTGAATAACCCTTATCGTTCAGTGCGCTTTTTAGATGCCACTAGCGCCCGTGGTTATCGTTTTGAAACCGAGGTTTACCCGAATACGCGCAGAAGTAATGCCGCCGCGATCACCGCTAACTATTATTTGCCTTATCGGGCTTCGGTGTATGGCGAAGCCAAGGTATTTTCAGACTCCTGGGGTATCGAAGCGAATACGGTTAAGTTGGGGTATATCCATACCTTCGGAGAAGACTGGATTGTGGAATTACGGGCGCGACATTATCAACAAGACAAAGCGGATTTTTATCAGGATTTATATACGCGAAGTGCTGAATTTAATGTCCGAGCTCGGGATAAAGAAATGAGCACCTTCAACAATTTATCTTTGGGTGTAAGCCTAACCTATGCATTCCAATTTTCAGCCGCTAATTTTTTCAAGAAGAGCACACTCAACCTCGATTTTGATCATGTTAACTATGACTATGATGATTTTAGAGATGTGCTTGCGATTGACGTACCGGTAGGTGCAGAGCCGCTGTATCAGTTTTCGGCCAATATCACACGTTTGTACGTGTCCCTATTTTATTAGTGCCCTTTGATGTTCCAAGGGCTACAGGAAGTCTAACACCATGAGTATTGATTCAGAAAAAGCACCCACACATCATATTGTTCACGGGTTGATAGCATTGCTTGTTGGTTTTTTATGCAGCATCAGTTTGAACCTAAATGCTCAGCAAAGTGAGCCGCCAGCCAACAATACTGTGGCTGAACAATTACAACTACTGCGACAAGAAGTGGTTGCCCTTAACCGTGACCTGTTTGTGCTGGAAGAGGATTTATTGTTTCCCTCTAGCACCCAAGTGGTGGTGTACTTATCAATGGATGTAGGCGCTTATTTTAATTTAGACGCAGTGCAACTGAGGATTGATGACAAGGTGGTTACTTACCATCTGTATACCGAAAAACAAATTCAAGCCTTGTTTAAGGGCGGTGTGCAAAAATTACATATGGATAATCTAGCCCAAGGCGAACATCAGCTCACCGCGTTTTTTATCGGCAAAGGGCCACAAGATAGAGAGTACAAAAGGGCTACCAGTATCACCTTTACTAAAACCGCAGAGGCTAAATCCTTGGAGTTGAGCATTATTGATTCTAGTCTTAAACAACAGCCTGTTTTTGAGGCGATTGAGCTTTAATATGTGGAAGTGGTTTAGCGTGTTAGGTTGTTGTTTTGCATGGGTGACTAGTGTTCAAATTAGCGCCCAGCAGGCAACCCTACCCAATTCTGTGCAGCTAGAAAAAGCTTACCAGCAAGTATTGTACGAATATTATCAAGGTGACTTTTCCTTAGCGTTAACTAAAATGGCTGTTTTAGAGCAGAAATTTCCTAATGGGTTGACCCAGGTACCCGATTTTTTGAGTGGCTATCAAGTGGAGCCTGAGTTACTAAAAGGCGGCATGAGTTTGGCCTATGGTCTAGACAATCAAGCCGCTGCTATTTTTCTGCGTTTATTAAAAAATAATATCCAACCTGATGTCATCGCCTATTCCTGGTTATTACTGGGTAAAACTTATTATCAAAAACGCCAGTTTTCAGACGCGGCTCAAGCTTTACAGCAAGTTAGACGAGACAGTGCAGATGAGTATTTTGAGCCATCTACCCGTGATAATTGGCTTTATATGCAATCCCAGTTACAGGGTTTTTTATTGGGGCAGGGATCGGACGGCACTGATATTCAATGGCTAGAACAGTTATCAGAGGATTCCATTTATCGCGATTATGTCCAGTACAATCAAGCGTTAGCTTTGCTGCAAAAAGGTGAAAGCCAACAAGCCATGATTGCTTTAACGTCTTTGACAAATAAACCAAGTAGTTTTGTCAGTCGCTGGATGGGGTGGGCTGAGCCAATATTTACTGCGAGCGATGAACAAAGTATTGCAGCTGAGCGGGCTGCCATTCGCGACCGCGCTAACCTAACACTGGGTTACACCTTGCTACAACAGGGTATACCTCATCAAGGGTTCAGAGTATTTGAAAAAATTCGCACCGCGGGTTTAGACGCAGAAGCGGCGTTATTAGGCTACGGCTGGGCAGCGGCTAAAAAGGATGAATTACAAACTGCTTTGGCTATCTGGCAACGACTGATACAGATGCCACAAAATAGTGAATACACCTTAGAGGCCTATTTAGCCAGCGCTTATGCCTACGAAAAAGCGTTTGCACCAGGTCAATCATTACAGGTTTTGCAATTGGGCCTTGAACGCTTTAAGCAGGCTTTAGTGGACCTTGATCAAGCCTCGCAGCAAGTGGAACAGCGCCAGTTTATTTTGGACTTGTTGCCCAACACAGGTAACTCGCAAAGGGCAGACGATGTAGAAAATGCAGAAAATGTGTCCCTTAACACTAAAGGTCAGCCATTTAATTCGGCCCAGCTGTTTGACAGTGTGTCCGTCAGCAATGAGTTTAGAACAGGGCTGTCGGCCTTAGAGCACACTCGTGAGTTACAACAACAATTGCAAAGCTGGCAACAACGCATGCAGCAATATCATTGGATGTTGGACGAAAGGCAAGTTGAGCGAGGCAAACGCGCAAAACACATTTTACAAAATAGTACCTTAGAGCAATTGCCAGCACTACAAGTTCAGCGCGATACCCTTGCGCACGTTATCGATACCGCCAAACATCAGCAAGATGGGCAAGTATTTATGAGCCTGCAAAGTCAAAAATGGTTAGACAGAATAAATCGTTCAGAAAAACGTTTAGCGACCATTAGTCAGCTTAAAAAACAACTGGGTCAACCCCCCTTAGATGACACTTACCAGCGGCGGGTAGAACGGGTTGCTGGGCGTTTGGTGTGGCAAGCAAGCGAAGCTTATTCCGCTAATACATGGCAAGCCCAAAAGGCATTGAATCAGCTCGACGCTGAAATAGCCAAAGCACAACAGCGTCAACAGCAACTCCTTAAGCAACTGGCAGCCAAACCTGATTTTGCCGAGCAAAGACTCAGAGTTAGCGCTTTGGCACAGCGAATTAACAATAAAATTGTCAAAAGTAATAGTTTACAAAATACACTTATTGAGCAGTTGTCTGAGACTTTCAAGCAGTTTATCCGAGCCCATAAACAAAAAGTCAGTCAGTATATTTTACAGGCGCAATTAGCCATAGTGCGCTTGAACGATCAAGCGTTACTCAAAGACAGTGACAGCCCAACACCATTAAATGACAAATCAATACCAGAGGGTGACTCATTATGAGGTGGGGTCATTCACTGTTCGCTGTTTTAGGTCTGATGTTGCCGTTGTCTGGATGCGGATTGTTCTCAGGTGAAAGTTCACTACAAAGGGCGCAAACACCCTCGCTAAGTAAACACACTCTGGGCGATGTATATTTTGAGCCATTGCCACTTGACCATACACCGCTAGAGCAGCCGAAAACAGAAACCATGCGAGATGCCTATAAGGCTTTACTTGATGTGGTGGGCGATCCGCTAATTAAAAAAATAGTGCAGTACCGGTTAGCCGATTTAGAAGTGTCATTAGCTGAGCAAAGACAGGAAGACGGCTTACCCACAGATGCCGGACAAACCATTCCAAATCAACCTAATCAAAAACCCCAAAAATTATTTGATTTAGCCATCATGCAATACCAACAATTGCTGGTGGATCATCCTCAAAACCCAGAAAACGTAGACGTGCTTTACCAGCTAGCGAAGGCCTATGAACAACAAGGTCAAATGCAACAGAGTTTTGCCACTTTACAGCAGTTATTGCAGCAATTCCCTGACAATGCCTACCTTGCTGAAACCCACTTTAGAATGGGTGAAGTAGAATTTAATCGTGCTAACTATCCATTCGCTATCAATGCTTACAACAAGGTATTAGCCCAAGGTGAACAAAATCCTTATTACGGCACCGCGGCTTACATGTTGGGGTGGAGTTATTTTAAAAATGCACAGCAAGGCCAAGCCTTAAAGGCATTTACAACTTTGCTTGACCATAAATTGCCTAATCAAATTGTGGCCCAGCAGATGTTGTCGCAGGTAGACAGTCAAGCTCAAATTACCCGTTTACCTGTGGGTGAAAAACGCTTGGTCAATGACACTATTCGTATTATGAGTTTGTTGTTTTCGTATCAGGACAGCCAGCTTTTTTATCAAAATAGCGAAGTGGCACATCCAGCTCAGAGTGTCGCAGAGCATTTCATACAAGTTGCAAGCAGGCATTATGAATATGTGTTGTACGACGCTTTGGCGCAACACTATCTGAATAAAGACAGGTATCGTGATAGCGCTAAAACATATCAAGCCTTTACTGAAAACCATAGTGAACATTTTCAAGCGCCTATTTTCGCGGTGAAACAAATTGACGCTTACATCCTAGGTGAATTTCCCACCCTAGTTTTACCCGCCAAACAAGATTTTGTGACACGTTATGGTATGGCTGGCACGTATTGGCTTAATTGGCCGATTGTGTTGCAAGAACAAGTGGCACCTTATCTAAACAAATATTTACAAGAATTAGCACAATACGAGCATAGCCGCGGGCAAATGTTAGCCAGCGCGAGTCAAAAAACTAACCTTGAGGACAGTGATAAAAATCGAACCTCACCTCAAAAGCTAAAAGCACAAGCCACACAAGCTTTGTTGTTAGCGTCGAAGTGGTATCAGCAATTTATTCTGACTTTTCCCCAAGATCAGCAAACGCCTGAATTAACTTATCGTTTAGGTGAGGCGTTATATGAAGCTCAGCAATATGCAGAGTCAATTAACGCATTCGAACGTTATGCTTATCAGCATCTTCAACCTAATACCCATAGCACCACTGCCCACCCCAAAGCAGCAGAAGCGGCTTATGCTGCTATTTTGGCTTACCAGAAAATTCAATTATTGCCTGAAGCGTTTCTAGCCCCTTCAGACTCTCTTGATCCTTTGCCATTGCAAGATAATAACCAGCAGACTAGTTGGCTAGACAAACAGCTTATTGCTCAAGACAACTTTGTGAATAATTTTGCTGATGATCCTAGGGCCAGCGACATTCTGTATAGACGTATGCAACAACTTTTCACCTTAAAACGTTATGATTTGGCTATTGCAGCTGCCACTAAACTACTGGATTGGCACCTCAAAGTGCCATCTGATAAACGCCTAGCCAGTTATCTAGTCACAGGGCACAGTCAATTTGCGTTGCAGCATTACGCCCTTGGTGAAACGACCTATGACCAAATCCTAGAATTGTTGCCTGCTAATGATCGCCGTCGCCTTGATATTCGCGATCGTTTAGCCGCAAGCATTTATAAACAAGGTGAGCAGAACGTTAGCAACAACTTTTTACCCTTGGCTGTTAACGACTTTTTGAGAGTGTTGGCTAAAACACCTGAGTCGGCTATTCGTATTAATGCACAATATGATGCCGCGACCTATTTGTTAGAGATGCAACAATGGCAGCAAGGTATTGGGTTATTTGAGGACTTTAGACGCCGTTTTCCACAGGATAGGTTGACAGCCAGCATCCAAGATAAATTGATTATGGCCTATCAGCAGAATAACAACTGGCAACAAGCCGCTGATGAGTTATTGGTTTTACACCAAGCTAACCCCCAGTCTGATGAGGGCAGGCAAGCCTTGTATGTGGCGGCGCAATATTTACACAAAATAAATAACAGACAGCAGGCATTAGAAGCTTACCGCACTTATGCCCATAGTTATGCCCTACCTTTTGCTGAAGCTAACGAAGCCCGCTTTATTATGAGTGAGTTCTATGTTGCAAGTCAGGAGTCGAGTAAGCGCCGTTTTTGGTTGAATAAATTAATTCAAGCAGACACTCAAGCACAACAATCGCCGGATATTGAACGCACTGAACGTGCTCGGTATCTAGCGGCAATGGCATCCAATGTGTTTGCCGATGACACACTATACCTATACAAAAAAATCAAATTAACGCAGCCATTAAAAGCCAGCTTAGCCAAGAAAAAAACAGCGTTGAATAATGCGCTGGATGCCTACAACAAAACCTTGGATTATAAAATGGAGGAATTCAGTACCTCAGCCAATTTTAGTATCGCCGACATTTATCATCAACTTGCCAAAGACTTAATGACATCCAGTAAGCCAAAAAATCTCAATGCCCTAGAACTGCAACAATATGATTTACTGCTTGAAGAGCAAGCTTACCCCTTTGAAGAAAAAGCCATCGACATTCATGAAACTAACGCGAGGCGAAGTTGGCAAGGTAGTTATGATACTTGGGTTCAAAAGAGTTTCAGCGCCCTAGAAAAATTGCTTCCAGCCAGATATAACAAACCAGAAAAGAGCGTGGAGGTCACGGATGAAATTTACTAATATTATGTTGAGTTTGATGAGCCTCGCCTTACTGAATAGTTGTTCTAGTTTATTGCCTTTTGACAAAACAGAAAAAAACGTTTCAGAAGCTGTAGAAGAGCCACTGACACCACTGCAAACTAAGGTGAAAGCTTTACAAGCGCTGCCTAATCTATATAAAACACAGACGAGAAAAGATAAAATCAGTGTTCAGACTCTAAACCAATTCCAAGCGGCTTTATTACTAAAGCAGCAAGGTCAGTTCCCTCAAGCTAGGGATAGGTTTATTGCCATGTCTGAACAACACCCAGACCTTTCAGGTATATGGTTGCAATTAGCCTTGTTGGTCAAGCAGCAAAACAACGAGCATTTGCAACAGCAACATATGACGAGATATCTTAATAACGCTATTTCTGCTAATCCATTAAATTACCTAGCCCATAACGAATTTGCTTTAGTGTTGCGACAACAAGGTCAATTTCAGCAAGCATTAACCCATTATGAATTAGCCATAAAAAGCTGGCCTGCTTTTGCACAGGGATATCTTAATCGCGGCATACTATATGACCTATACATGGGAAAAAAATCTTTGGCACTGGATGACTATGAGCTTTATCAAGCGTTGTCGCATGACAGTTCACGGCAATTAAAAGGGTGGATAATTGATTTGCAGAGGCAAATTAAACGTGCTCAACAGAACACTCAAACGGGAGCGATGTTATGAACAACCCAAAACCTTATCTAGCCGGTCATTTAAGCGCTAATGTAAAGGCTCATGTAACCGCTATGTGTGTCGCTCTGTCACTAGGTGTTTTAGCTAATATTGCCAACGCTCAACAACCTGCAGTCATTCAGTTAGAAGAGACCATTCGGGGTAATCAAGAACAACCTAAAGTGCTGACGATAGTGCCGTGGCAGTCACCTAAAACCAAACAAGCCCTGCCTAGCTCCATTGTTGATCGCATTAATAAGACGTTTGTGCCGTTACAACGGGATGAATTAAAGCGTCAAATTCACATATTACATAACAAAAACATACCCCAAGCCTAAGGATAATACCTATAGATACTGGGCGAAAAGATATAATGAAGCGATTACATAGTAGGAGTTAGTGATGGATTTTTTTGAAGTGGTAGTAAGATTTTTTCAAGAGGGCGGTGCGTTTATGTTTCCTATTGCGATTGTATTGGCAATAGGCCTAGCGATTTCAATAGAGCGGTATTTCTTTCTAAGCTTCTCTAAAAGCGTTAATAAGAAAGCCTTTAAACAAATGGAACCCCTGCTTAATAAACATGATTACGATGGGGTATTAAGTTTTGCTAGTAATGATAAAGCCCCGATTAGCCGCATTATTGGTGCCGGTATGGCACGTTTGAATCACAGTCAAAGACGTGAGGATATCGAATATGCGATGGAAGAAGGGTTAATGGAAACCACTCCGCGACTAGAAAAACGTACGGCTTACTTAGCGACCTTGGCTAATATCTCAACTTTGTTAGGTTTACTGGGCACCATCATTGGTTTGATTGCCGCATTTTCTGCAGTTGCTTCCGCTGACCCATCAGAAAAAGCCAGTTTGTTGTCCCAGAGCATCTCGGTGGCGATGAATACTACCGCCTTTGGTTTGATTGCGGCTATTCCACTTTTAGCTTTTCACTCGGTGTTACAAACCAAAACCACTGAAATCATCGATAGTATGGAAATGGCTGGGGTGAAATGTTTAAACGCATTAATAGCCCGTCATGACTTGAGTACCCAATCACGTTCCTCAGATGACAATCGATAGATTTCTATTAATAGATAATGATCACTAGATAACGGTTATTAGAATATGCCAACAAATTATCCAAGCATAGGAATAAGTTATGGCGCGTAGAGCTAAATTCGGCCGTGGTAGTCGAGGCATCAAAAAAGACGCTGAGCTGGACATCACCTCTTTTATGAATTTGATGATAGTACTGGTGCCAGTGTTATTGATGATGATGGTGTTCTCGCGGATCACCGTTTTAGAACTTGCTTTGCCGCAGCTTGGTGAAGCCAATGAACAAAATATTGATGTGAAAGATCAGCGTTTGGAGCTGGTGGTTAGAGCAAATAGTATTGCCGTTTATTACCCTCAAGGGTATCTGGTGAAAGAGTTAGCAGTTACCGAACAAGGTTACGATTATCCCGCCTTACAAAGGGTGCTTAGGCAAATTAAGCAGACTCTGATAAACAAAAATATTGATAAAAAAGCCGCTACTTTGTTATTGGAAGAAAACATCCCTTATCAAGTGATTGTGGCATTAATGGATACCACGCGTTCATACCAAGATGTATTGATTGCCTCTGTGGTGGATGCTGAACTTTTTCCCGAAATTTCCCTAGGAGATGCGCCAATCGATATTGCTCCCGTCGCATCGAATGAGTCTTTGGGGAGTGCAAAATGAAAAGATCAGCAAGAGCTATGCGTATGGAACGCCATCACAAACGTATGGCCAAAGACTCTAAACTTAGCTTAGTTTCTCTGATGGATATTTTTACTATTCTGGTGTTTTTCTTGATGGTGAATGCATCAGAAGTGCAAGTGTTACAAAACAGTAAAAGTGTGGAATTGCCCGAATCAAATGCCCAACAGGCCGCCAAAGAGACCTTGATTTTAATGGTCAACAATAACGATTTGATTTTACAAGGCCAGAAATTAGCCGACGTAAAAACTATTCTGAGTCAAAAAGACGATCTAATACCTGAACTGGCTGCCGAGTTGGCATATCAAATTAATCGCGCAGGTAATAGCGGCGAAAAAGAGGCCGATGGCAACGATATCGAAAGAGCGATTACCATTATGGGCGATAAGAATATTCCCTATACCTTGCTCAAACGTATTATGCAGACATGCGCCCAAGCAGGGTTTACCAATATATCCTTGGCTGTTGCCGGGCAAGAGCCAGCCCTGCAGCCCAATGAAGGCGAAGCGAACAATCTTGCTGCTCAAGGAGCCGAGCTATGAATGCGGCTGCGATGAATGTGCACACCGCTACTGCTAACAGTAAACTGTCAGAGCCGAGTGCCTTTATTACCATACTGCCGTGGTCTTCAAGTGAGCTGGAAAATCAACGTTTTAAAACTATCACTGTGATTGTGTTGTGCATCACTTTGGCCTTTGCGGCAGTGGTGAAATGGCAGGAGTTACCAGAGCGTGCTCGTGCTGAAAAAGAAAAAGTACCTGCCCAGTTAACACGTTTAATGACCCCTAGAAAAGTCGAACCCCCTAAGCCTATTCCAGTGCCAATCCCTAAGCCGGTTGTACCAAAACCATTGCCTGAGCCTAAGGTTGAAAAACCTAAACCTGTGCCACCTAACCCAGCCGAACCTAAGCAGGCAGCACCCAAAGAAATCAAAAAAGTGCCGCTTAAACCGGTTAAGATCAAAGTGCCCACCCAAGCAGAAATAACCGAACAAGCTAAAACCAAAGCCAAACAATCAGGGTTGTTGGCCTTCCAAGATGACTTAGCCAGTATGCGTGACAGCGCCAATCTGAATAATCTAGCCGATACAAACACCATAAAAGGTGCAGGAGCGAGTAATGAAACCCAGCGTAAGTTTATCGGTAAAAAAGTAACAGGAAATAGTGGCGGCGTAGATACCAGTAATTTGACGACTAATATCGGCTCAAGAGGGGAACTGGCAGGACGAAAGAACACTGAATATGTGGCACCTAGTAAAGGTTTAGCATCATTGGCAGCTAAACAACTTGAAACACAAGACAGTGTGTTGGGTAGCCGTCAAACTGAATCCATCCGCAAGGTACTTGATGCTAACAAGGGCGCTATTTATGCCATTTATCGCAAAGCGTTACGCTCAGACCCTAGTTTGCAAGGTAAGGTCACTGTTACATTAAGCATAGAGCCAAATGGTGGCGTATCTAAGGTTGAACTGGTGTTTAGCGAACTTGATTCAATGGATGTTGAAAACAAATTACTAAGGCGCATTAAGCTCATTAATTTTGGCGAACAACAGGTCACCACGACATTACTTGATTATTCCTTTAACTTTTTGCCCTTCTAAAGAGTCAATATATGTTCAATAAACATGGTGAATTTAATGTCACCCTGCATAATAATATTTTGCTGGCGGTGGTCGCTGGTGCATGGAATGCCGAATCTGCAAATGCGTATAGAGATACTATTTTGGATATTATTACACCTCTCAAAGGTAATCTTTGGGGTCTCATCAGTAATGTTAATGATTGGGAATTGTGCACACCTGATTGTAAGTTACTGATGGGAAAGTTGCTGGCAGAATGCAGGGCTCAAGGCCTAAAAAGAGAAGCGGTTGTCAATGACAATATTAAAAGTGTTAAAATGGAGTTGTTTCATCAGCATGCCAATAAAAACACCTTAGGATCCTCGTCGGATGTGTTTTCAAGATGTTTTTTTGAAACTGATGCAGAGGCTAAATCTTGGCTAAATACTCAGGGGTATGGCCTGAAATAATGTATTCTATTTAACATAGATACAGTAAATATCCATAATGCTTCCCATATAAAGCAGTGAGAGCCTTGCACTAATATAAGACTGGTAATATATTAGTGTTTTTATTTTGTGCTATCTAATCAGGGACAGCAATGAAATCAAGTTCTCAATATTTAGAATGTTGCTTTCAGTGAAATCATTCGTATCGAAAACGTCTACCAAAATATGTTTTGCATTGGCTATGTTGCTGTCTATTAACTATCGCTATGGCGCAGTAGAAGTTATCAAAGATGTCAGCTCAAATTCCGATCATAACCAACAAAAAGCCTATTACATTGTTTAAGGGTAGTGATTGTATCTCATCTACAACCTGCGTAGAATCCGCGGCGGAGTTGGCCAGACAATCGCCGTTTAGTTTTCATTCGTGAATTTCTAAAGGGAGGAAAGTCCGGGCTCCATAGGGCAGGGTGCCAGGTAACGCCTGGGCGGCGCGAGCCGACGACAAGTGCAGCAGAGAGAAGACCGCCTGTTTGTTATTCGTAACAAATCGGTAAGGGTGAAAGGGTGCGGTAAGAGCGCACCGCGTTGCTGGCAACAGTATACGGCAAGGTAAACTCCACCCGGAGCAAGACCAAATAGGATCTCGTATGGCGTGGCCCACGTTGAGATCGGGTGTGTTGCTGGAGCCAGTGAGTGATTGCTGGCCTAGATGAATGATTGTCGCTGTTTGTTTTCGAACAAACTTCACAAAACCCGGCTTATCGGCCAACTCCAACACTTACAAAAAGGGATGGCTAATGTCATCCCTTTTGCCTGCATCTACTCAACTTTTCGTTTCGCAATTTAGTTCTCTTCAATGCCTCGAATATAGCGCCCATTGGGTGCTGTTGGTTTAGGAGAGTCACCTTCCGTCAAAGCACCTTCATCGGTTAGGTTTTGTATCACTATATTCATATTTAAGTCACTATCATTAGCAGCGGTTAGTCCTAAATCTAGAATTTTGTCACCGTCTAGCAGTAGGCTATGACCAAAATCAGCAAAGCTGTTATTAACCACAGATAGTATGCCACTCAGTGCGGCATCAATGTGTTGAAATCCATAATCCATAACTCGAAGTGGTGTCCTAAAATGTTACTTCGGTAATTTCGCAACCTTCTTTAAGCAAATAGTGAATGGTTAATCTCGGTTGTCCATTGGCTACAATTGAACTTCGGCCACCACATAATGCACCCATAAACTGGATAGTTTCGTTGACGGGAAATAGTGTCGAGTGCACAAGAAAAGAGACAGAAGGAGGGGGGGGGTATTCCCACTCTTTAACGTTAAACAGTTAAAACCGCCACAAGGAAAACCAAGTACCAATATGTTGGTGCCTGATACCCACGGGCTCAGGGAAAGTATTAATCTACATAACAAAGTGCGTTAAAGTAAGTTTGTTAGCGTGATAATTGATTGTATTGTATGCCACCTACACCATCGTTAATAAGCACTTTACCAATGAGAGGTATAAACAATGAGTCAATATAAAATATTATGGGTATTAACTTTGCTACCTTTATCGGCTATGGCCGGCCAATATATTCCATCTAAAGGTAAGCCGGTAGAAAACCAATTTATCGTTGTATTTAAAGACGGTTCTGTCTCTCGTTCCAATAGGCAAGCAAAACTGGAAGAACTTGCTACAGCTAATAATGGCGGTGTGATCAGAGTGTATGATTCAGTGCTAAATGGTGGCTCAGTCAAAATGACTGAGGCAAAGGCACGAGCCATGGCTAATAACCCACACATAGCTTGGGTGGAGCAAGACGGTGTGATTAATTCAACGTTGGCAATGCAACCGAATGCGACGTGGGGATTGGACAGAATTGATCAAGGTGCTTTGCCATTAGATGCGACTTATCGCTATGACTATGATGGTGCAGGGGTGCACGCTTATATTATCGATACCGGCATTAGGTCAAGCCATTCGGAATTTTCAGGCAGAGTGGGCAATGGATATGATGCTGTAGATAATGATTCAGACCCGGAGGATTGTAATGGCCATGGCACCCACGTATCGGGCACCATTGGCAGTGATACTTATGGTGTCGCCAAAAATGTTACCTTGCATGGTGTTAGAGTTCTGGATTGTTCAGGCTCAGGTTCTACTTCAGGGGTCATTGCGGGGATTGATTGGGTGACGGTTAATCACATCACGCCCGCGGTGGCAAATATGAGTCTCGGTGGTGGTGCTTCGTCATCAATTGACAGTGCCATCAATAATTCAGTTGCCAAAGGGGTAGTGCATGTTGTTGCTGCTGGTAACAGTAATGCTGATGCCTGTAATTATTCACCGGCTAGGGCAATCAATGCTATTACCGTGGGAGCGAGTACATCAAGTGATGCCCGTTCAAGTTTTTCTAACTGGGGCAGTTGTGTTGATGTATTTGCGCCAGGTTCAGGTATCGCTTCAACCTGGCACTCATCAGATACGTCTGTCAATACGATTAGTGGCACATCCATGGCGTCGCCCCATGTGGCGGGTGTAGCCGCTTTATTGTTGGATGCGGGTGTATCCGCTGCAGATGTGCCTGGCAGAATCAAACAGATCGCCACACAAAATGTACTCAGTAATGTAGGAACAGGATCGCCTAATCAGCTATTACATGCCTTTGATGATGGCTCTCAACCGCCACCGCCACCTGTCGTAAGTAACGAAGCACCACAAGCATCGTTTAATACCACAATGAATGCATATACAGTCGATTTTACTGATACGAGTTGGGATAATGATGGTGAAGTAATGAGCTGGAACTGGCATTTTGGTGATGGCACGACCAGTACAGAACAAAGTCCTCAACATACCTACCCTGCTAATGGGAATTATGCCGTGCAATTAACCATCAGTGATGGTGAAGATACCAGCGCAGCGAGTAAGACGATTCGCATTAAAGTCAGAGGTGGTGATACTAGTGGCGGTAATGGCGACAGTTGCTCAGTGGGCCAACGTAAAAAAGGAAAGTGTTAGGAAAAACCGCTCTCGGGGTAAGCTTACTGTTTTCATCTGGTAGCATAGGCTACTATTTCATAACCCTTCCTAAGTGAGTTAAGGGCATTGCGCCTTTAACTCACTTAGGAAGGGTTAGGAGTAAAACTTGAACGAAAACAACACCCGTTGTACAGCTTAGGTATTGTATTATTCTTGCTACACACCAGGTCGCAGCAGTTACAGTGTCGCTTTAGAATAAGATTTAAGGCTTACTTACGAGCACGCACAGTGTAACGACGGCTCCAACCCATTCCCAATGCACCTAAGGCGAGCAGCGCTAGACTGCCGGGTTCGGAGACGGGGAAGGATAAGGATGTGATGCCAACAAAGATATCGTCAGGGCTGGCTGCAAAAGACTTGTCGCTGCCATCACAGTTGCCGTCTGGCAGTAACTCACCTGTGTCACACAGTTGCTGAGCACGTGCGCCAGCCGCCACCAGGTCACTTAGTAATAATCCACCAGCATCAATGGTCCATTGAAATGTCTGAATATTATCATAACCTGAGTCGGCAAGGCGGAATACCAATTCCCATTCATCATCGTAACCCAAAGTAGGATTCAGGCCGTTGAGATTACATCCAGTACCACAACTATTCGAGTTTGTATTAGAAGTAATAAAAGTAACAGCTCCACCTGAGGTGGGTGCAGTGGAAACAGCCGATATGGTACCCGATCCGCCATAAGTGCTAGCGCCAAAGTCGAGGAAAAGACCAAGGGCTTCGGCGTTCCAAGGATCAATTGTTAAGGTAATATCAAAAAAACCGGCGGTGCTGTCATCAAGAGTAACGATATAGTTACCCGATACACCTTCGTTAGTTTTCCAATCGCTAAATATTACCGATGCTCCAGCAGTACTCGACAACAAAGTAGCAACCAGGGCAATTGCCGGCAGTGCTAGCTTCACTAAATTTTTCATAAAACTTTTCCTTAAATTTGTTATCTGATAGCGGTCTCGCGACGTGTTTTAGGTTGCTAATACAGCTCAGCCTCTGCCTCTCTACAAATAACATAAGCGAAATTCACGCCAACGTTGTCTTTAAGATGCTAAAAGCATGTTTCTATTGCACTTTATTATTCTTTATTATTTTTGAATGCATTGATCATATGATATTCTTTTGACATTAAGCTATTAGATGGTGTGATTGTAAAAAAATTCGACACTTTTGTGCAATTTTTTCTTATTTTCCATGGGAAACCCTTAATTCTCACACCTAAACCACTTAACATTATTAGATGATAAAAATAATTTATCATCTAAATCAATTGCTTACTATTTGCCCACAGAGACAAATATCAGGGGTATTTGCAGGTGTAAATTTTTTCGACACTTCAGTGCAATTTTTTATTTTTTCCATGGGAAACCCTTAATTCTCACACCTAAACCACTTAACATTATCCGTATATAAGAATATTTTATTATCTAAATCAGTTGCTTAACATTTACCCACAGAGACAAATATCAGGGGTATTGGCAAGTGTAAATTTTTTCGACACTAAATCATTAAAATACAATCACAATCGGTCATCCTTAAGTTTATGAGTCTAGAATAATTATCTGGACACCCAGTGCGCCGCGATAAATCGGTAAAAGATCAAAGGTGAAACTCCTCTACTTGGTAAGGTAAGCACAGCGCCAAGACCCGGTGTCATCGGCTTTGCATCCTAAGGTGCCGAGTTAAGCGTTGACAGGGGGTGCCATAGGCTGAGTATTGCGCCGCGAAATCTCCACTTAAGCGTGCTGAACTTGTTGGGTGAAGGGGAAGGCAATACGACCAATTGATGATAAGCCATTGGAAGTCAGACAGTCTCATAGTAGTGACGCAGCACGCAAACAAATTAGATTAAGCTCCAAGGCAGAGTGTGTAGAGCGACTCAGCCCCACCAAAAGTGGGTCACAGATGTCACTGAATTTAACGTGCATGGCCAGAAAGTATACCTCTCGCCTATCCTTGATTTATTTAACACAAAAGTGGTGTCGTACTGTGTTTCGACGCCAGTGAAGCTGCCACGATGACTGATATGCTGCACAAAGCACTAAAGACACTGCCCAAACATGAGAAGCCGATATTCCATTCAGACCAAGGTTGGCAGTAACGGACTCGTCAATTACAAGATATTTTAAAAGAAAACGATATGCCACACAGTATGTCTAGGAAGGGGAATTACTTAGATAATGCGATTAATCAATATTTATGAGATGAACAAGGTGGTTTTTATCATAATGTTGATTTTATCCAAGGTCAAAAAACAGCGAACCAATCACTCACTACTTGCTTCGTTTTTGTCATATTGCTTCACATAACCTGTCTCGTAAATGAAGCATACCCCCAACCTAATCGATGGCTGAAGCGAAGATTTAGTTAGGTATAGCCATTGAGTGTTCCCTTTTGACAAAAAGCTTCGCCTGTTTAATTGCATGAAGTCCTAAAAGAATGCCGATGCAAAGAGCTGCAGACTAAGTGTTAACCCGCAGCCCTGTTACCTCTCGTCTCAGCTAGAGCATTAAGAAATTTGACGTTCTTGTCCTTCCCAGTAGGGTTTGCGCAATTCAGTTTTCAGCACTTTATTGGCACCCGACAATGGAAATGGCTCGGTTGTGAATTCAATGCTATGGGGGCATTTATACCCGGCAATCAGCGTATGACAGTGTGCTTGCAAAGCTTGGGCTGTGACTTCAACACCAGGGTGTAAGATCACCAGGGCATGCACGCTTTCACCCCATTGCTCGCTTGGAATACCAATCACAGCACTCGTGGCTACCGCTGGGTGCTGGCCAATCGCATTTTCAACTTCGGCCGAATAGACATTCTCGCCACCGGAGACGATCATATCTTTGACTCGGTCCATCAGAAAAATAAAGCCGTCTTCATCCATATAGCCAGCATCACCTGTCAGTACCCAACCGTCACGGATCGTCTCTGCGGTGATCTCGGGTTTGTTCCAATAGCCCAGCATAGTTGTGGGTCCCTTAACTGCGATTTGACCCACATCGCCGCGGGGTACTTCAACCATGTTCGCATCTACTACCCGGACTTCGCAGACGCGTGTTGGGCGTCCAGCTGAGCGCAGCTTTCCGGCCTTTGGTCCTTCCAGAACGTGATAGTCTTCAGACAGTACTGAAGCGATAGGGCTAAGCTCTGTTTGACCAAAAGCTTGTATGAAAGCGGTATTGGGAAACTTCTGAAACGCATCTACTAGGACTGACTGAGTGATAGGTGAAGCGCCATAGGCAATCTGGCGCAAAGATGACACATCAGTCTGTGCCAACTTGTCGCTTTGCATGATCATTTGTAGCATGACGGGCACCAGCAACACCTGACTAGGTCTATGCTTCTCGATGGCAGCCAGTGTTCCATCAGGTGTGAACATGGGTATCACCACATGGGTTCCCGCCATAAAAGTCACTGCACTGAACCAAATCAAATCAGCGATATGAAACATAGGCGCTGCGTGCAGATAAACCGTGCCTTCTTGCATGTTTAGCTCATGGGCATTGGCAACACCGCCCACATAAAAGTTTGTATGGGATAACATCACACCCTTAGGAAAACCAGTGGTACCACCAGTATAAAAGATCCCTGCCAGATCATCACCGCCCCGACCCGCATCTTCTGCGGGGGCATGGGATGCCACGATATCTTCGTAGTTCACCATGCCCTCAGGTGTTTCGGCATCTCCGCAATAGATGATGGTTTTAAGACCTGGCACCTGGGATTTTAGCTCGGTTGCGACCCCCTTGAAGGCCTCATCTACGATAAGGATCTCAGCACCCGCATCATTTAATGCATAGGCACATTCAGCCGCTGCCCAGCGGATATTCATCGGCATCATCGCTCCGCCACCCCAGACAGTGGCAAAGTAGTATTCAATGAACCTGTCAGAGTTCAATGACAATAGCGCCACGCGATCCCCTAATTTCATGCCTAGCTTCTGCAAACCTCCAGCCAGCCGTGCGACGCGATCTTGCATCTGGGGCCAGGTTTGCTGCCTGTCCTCATAGATGGTGGCAATGCCTCTGGGGTTGATTTGCGCTGCGCGTCTAATAATGGATGTGATTTGCATGAGATAATATCCTTGGCGTGTTTTTATATTTATTTTACCGAGATTAATCCCTTTTCACCCAATATGGTAGATACCCGTTTGAAAAACCAACATATTTTTAAATTAATAAAAGATATAAAGAAGAGGTCAATATGAAAAATATGCTACCTATAGTCTGCTCTTAATCTGATGAAATTTAATTAGGCGCAAGGCTCATTCGATCACCCAAAGACCCTGTATTGACATTATTTAACATGCTTCTCCATTTAACGCAGGTTGATTTTAAAGGAGTAGGTGTATTTAACAAAAAACAATACAATTCGTCTCATTATTGATGGTTTTAATTGATTTATTGGCGTAGGCTCAGTGACAAGCATAAAGATAAGGCCTTGGACTCAATGCAAAGCACAGATAAACAGTCACGCAAACCAGGCTTCTGGGGTGATATTCGTCCAGTTATGGTCACGGGCTCTGCGTTGTTGGTGGTTATGTTTGTTTTATTTACGGTGATTAACCCAGATTATGCTGGCACAGTATTTAATTCAGCCCGAGACTTTATCGCCAGCAATCTGAGTTGGTACTACATAGCCCTAATGAACTTCTACCTGATATTTGCCCTGCTGTTGGCATTCAGTAAATATGGAAAAATACGCCTTGGTGCAAATTCAGACAAACCAGAATTCAGTTACTTTGCTTGGTTTTCTATGTTGTTTGGTGCTGGCATCGGCATTGGTATTTTATTTTGGAGTATTGCGGAACCTATCTTTTATTTGCAGAACAATCCCTTTATTTCTGATACCCAGAGCATGACAGCAGAGGCGGCTCAGGTAGCGATGCGAGTCGCAATTTTTCACTGGGGACTTCATGGTTGGGCGCTGTATGCTGTTCTTGGCATGACCTTCGCTTATTTTACCTATCGCAAAGGTTTGCCTCTGTCGATCCGCTCTGCGCTCTATCCGATTTTTGGTGAACGAATTTATGGTCCCATTGGCCATGTCGCTGATCTACTGGCCGTTTTGGGAACCGTATTTGGTATCGCGACATCGCTTGGTTTGGGTGCTCAACAGATGAATGCTGGCATAAGTTATCTGCTGGACATTGAGATCTCGACCGCCACTCAGATACTGCTCATCGCCGTTATCTCAATAGTCGCCACGGCCTCGGTGCTAAGTGGTGTCAACAAAGGGATCCGCATACTGAGTGAGCTCAATATGACCCTAACCCTATTAATTTTGGCGCTGTTTGTTGTTTTTGGCCCGACACTTTATTTGCTCAGTTCCATCGCTGCTAACACAGTGGATTATCTGATTAATGCTCCCGCTCTGGGCGTTTGGCTTGCGCCAGTTGAACATGCCCAGTGGCAGAGTGATTGGACCATTTTTTACTGGGGCTGGTGGCTTGCTTGGTCGCCCTTTACGGGTGTTTTTATCGCCCGTATTTCACGGGGTAGAACTGTCCGTGAATTTCTCCTAGGAGTGCTTATTGTACCCACTGTTCTGACCATTTTGTGGATCACCATCTTTGGCAACAGTGCCATGTATATTGAGTTATTTGGCGATGGTGGGGTTGCTGCTGCGGTTAATGCCGATACCACCACAGCCCTATTTAAAACCATTGAATTGTTAGATGTTGGCTATGTATTGACGGGGATTATGGCAACCATCTGCACCTTTATGTTACTGACCTATTTTGTCACCTCGGCTGATTCGGCAACCTTGGTAATCTGTACCCTTGTTGCTATGGGTAATAACGATCCTCCTGCCAAATTGCGCATTTTCTGGGGCGTGGCCATTGGTGCCGTTGCTGCGGTACTACTCTATAGTGGAGGATTGCAGGCTTTAAAAACCGCATCGATAGTTGTGGCTCTGCCCTTTTCTGTGGTGCTTATTTTGGCTACCTTCGGCCTGTGTAAATCTCTGTATAACGAAGGTAAAACAATTGACGACACAGAGCCGTTTTTAATTAACCCCTCAACAACCAAACCTGTGGAGTAATCATGTCAAACCAAATCATTCTTCCGCGCATTCTTCAAGTGGGTGCCGGTGCTAGCGATGAAGCTGGCAATATAGTCACCGCGCTTGGCTGCAAGCGCCCCCTTATTGTGACTGATAAAATGATGGTGCAGCTAGGCTATGTCGCTAAGCTGCAAGATAGCCTCAATGCACTCAATATCAGCTCTGATGTGTTTGACGACACTGTTCCTGAGCCAACCGTTAGCTCTATTCAAGCCGGTGTCGAACAGGTTAGGCAGGGTCACTATGACTCGATAATTGCGATAGGCGGTGGTAGTCCTATCGATAGTGCCAAAGCTATCAGTATCCTTGGTAAATATGGGGGTGTTATGCGTGACTATAAATTCCCGCGCATTGTATCAGAGCCAGGGCTACCGATTATTGCTATCCCCACTACTGCGGGAACGGGCTCTGAAGCCACACGTGTCACCATTATTACCGATGAAACCAATGATGAGAAAATGCTCTGCGTAGGTATTGGCTTTATGCCAACAGCAGCGCTGGTTGATTACACGCTAACGCTCAGTCTTCCACCTCGCACCACTGCAGATACCGGTATCGATGCCTTGACCCATGCCATGGAAGCTTATGTGAGTAAAAAGGCCAGTCTTTATAGTGATACTCAAGCCATCGCTGCAATGAAGCTACTAGCGCCTAATCTGCGCCGGGTTTTTCACGATGGCAGCGATGAAGAGGCACGGGAAGCAATGATGCTTGGCTCTACGTTGGCAGGTATTGCCTTCTCCAATGCTTCCGTGGCATTAGTACATGGCATGAGCCGCCCGATTGGCGCGTTTTACCATGTCCCCCATGGGCTATCTAACGCTATGTTGCTACCGACGGTAACCGAATACTCTATTCCCGCTGCTGTGGAGCGCTATGCTGATTGTGCTAGGGCCATGGGTGTTGCAAACATGGCGGATAGCGATGCCAGTGCCAATGCGAAACTGATGACCGAGCTTTATGCTATCAATGAAGAGTTGCAGGTGCCTTCGCCGCAGCAATTTGGCATTTCTCGAGAACACTTTTTTGGCAACCTTGAAATTATGGCTGAACAGGCCTTAGCTTCTGGCTCTCCGGGTAATAACCCACGGGTACCCAGTGCTGAGGACATTATTGAAATTTATAAAAAATTGTGGTGATACACAATTTTATTTTGAGGAAATACCCATGACAACAGTAGGACATTTTATCAACGGTCAATTGACCACAGTAAGCGAACGCACCCAGGATGTATATAACCCGTCAACGGGTGCAGTTAGCAAACAGGTTGCTTTAGCTTCTAAAGCCACTGTAGAAGAGGCGATTGCGGCGGCGCAAGCGGCCTACCCTTCGTGGCGCAATACCCCCGCGATTAAGCGCGCTAGGGTGATGTTCAAGTTTAAAGATCTACTCGAACAACACGCTGACAAAATCTGTCAGATGATTGGCGAAGAGCTGGGTAAGATTGCTCATGATGCCGCAGGTGAGTTGCAACGAGGCATTGAAAATGTCGAATACGCTTGCGGTGCACCTGAGCTGTTAAAAGGGGAGCACAGTAAAAATGTTGCGTCCAATGTTGACTCCTGGAGTGAGTTTCAGCCACTGGGTGTGGTAGCGGGAATTACGCCTTTTAATTTTCCAGCCATGGTGCCGTTGTGGATGTATCCGATGGCGATTGTCTGTGGCAACTGCTTTATACTTAAGCCCTCTGAGCGCGACCCCAGCTCAACCCTGTTTATTGCTTCCTTACTAAAAGAAGCGGGACTGCCCGACGGTGTGATGAACGTAGTCAATGGTGATAAAGAAGCGGTTGATACCCTTTTGCACAATGAACATATCAAGGCGGTAAGCTTTGTTGGCTCCACTCCGATTGCCGAATATATTTACACCACAGCCAGCGCCAATGGCAAACGTTGTCAGGCGTTGGGCGGGGCTAAAAACCATGCGATCGTGATGCCCGATGCCGATATGGATAATACGGTTAACCAGCTATTGGGAGCCGCTTTTGGCTCTTCCGGTGAGCGTTGTATGGCGCTTTCTGTGGCTATTGCCGTAGGTGATGCTGCCGGTGATGCCTTGGTTAGTAAGATGCAAAAGGCCATGGCTGCCCTAAAAGTGGGCCCGTTTAACGATAGTAATAATGACTTTGGCCCGGTGATCACCCAGCAACACCTGCACAAGATCACCGGCTATATCGATAGTGCCAAGCAGCAAGGTGCGGAGATTGTTGTGGACGGTCGCGATCCTAATATCGAAGGTCATGCTGATGGTTTCTATATTGGCGGCACGCTAATCGATCGTGTGACGCCTGAAATGGAAAGTTATAAAGAAGAGATTTTTGGTCCGGTACTGCAAGTGATCCGCGTGGATACTATGCAGGCAGCCATGGATCTTATTGATGACCATGAGTACGGCAATGGCACCTGTATTTTTACCCGGGATGGTGAAGCGGCGCGGTATTTCTCTGACAATATTCAGGTGGGCATGGTGGGCATCAATATTCCCCTACCCGTGCCTGTTGCCTACCACAGTTTCGGTGGTTGGAAGCGCTCATTGTTTGGCGACTTACACGCTTACGGACCAGATGCAGTTCGTTTCTATACCAAGCGTAAAACCATCACCCAGCGCTGGCCTTCGGCAGGAGTGCGTGAAGGTGCAATGTTCTCTATGCCAACCATGAGTTAAGTCCATTACTATTCAAAGTAGCTCAAGAGAAAAAGGGTCTGCTATTACGCGAGTCATGCAGATCATTGAAGCGGTATCTAAGGCTGAGCGACCACCGTCGCCAGCTGATCTTGCCATTTTTTTACATATCCCCAAACCCAGTATTCATCGTCTTTTGAACCAACTCGAAGAGGATGGCTTTATACAAATTACGATGCGAGGGTTAATCATACCCGGAACACGTATGCATGGTGTCGCTTGGGGAGTATTACACAGTGAGCGTTTTAGTGCTGTGCGCAGAGCGATCCTTGAACAGTTAACACATCAGATCGGAGAGACCTGCGGTATCGCCATACCCAAGGGCACCGAAATGGTTTATTACGATCGGGTGCAATCTGACTGGCCACTGCAGTTGAACCTTCAGATGGGCAGTCATACGCCAGCTTGGTGCACTGCTAGCGGCAAGCTCTATCTCAGCTCACTGCCTAAACAGCGTCGCCAGAAAATTATTAGTCACTTACCTTTACGACAATATGCGCGCAACACTATTGTCGATGCACAAGAACTAGAAACCGAGTTGCTCGCCATCAAAAGCCGTAAAATCAGTACCGACAACGAAGAGTTTGTCGATGGTATGGTAGGTTGTGGCGTACCCATTTTGGACAGCGATAATAAACTCTGTGCCTGCCTTTTTATTCACGCGCCGGTGCTTAGAAAAAGTCTAGACCAATTAATTGGCTACAGCGATATTCTGCGGGCGGCTGCCGTAGAATTAGGTACGTTAATTGATGGCCCTAATGCTGTAATGGGCTAAATAGTAGAGAATACTATAATGAAAAAAAAGACTTCCACCACTAAATGGGTTGCGTTCTTTCGAAGCCGCCGAACGGCTTCTCAATTATACTCAGGCAGCGGCTGAATTGCACATGACGCAGGCTGCTTTGTGTCAACAAATGACAGGCTGAGGATCTCAGCTTGGTTGCGCGTTTTTTAAACGTTTACCAAGAAGCTTAGAGCTGACAGACTCAGGGCAATCTTATATACCCATACCACCTCAAAATGCGCGTTTCAGGACGACTGGGGCGCTTCAATTCACGCAACGCAGAGTCAGCGCCAGTAAACCTCGCCCTTTGGGAAAGCCCATCTGGTTTTGTACTGCGTTCTCGCTACTTGAAAGGGGATCGGTAGCCGCGCTATGCCATTCCTGCATAGCGACGCCTTGCCCAAAATCGGTTGGGACTTTCCGAGAGAGCAATTCTTTATAGGGATTGGTATTACACATTAAGGGGACCTCAAGAGACGAAGCCTGGATGATTAGCTGTCCCAATTCACAGTACCAAGCGTGCGTTGAATTGAGGGGGGTTATAGTTTACAGTTCTTTTATTAACCGTTAACCGTTAACCGTGACTAGATGCAGTAATCTAAATTATGTCGTCAATGTCCAATAATTCATCAAAAGTAGAGCAGCAACTGCGCACCACTGGGTTTAAAGTGATGCTAGGTTTTGCACTTATTATTTCGGCGATTATTGTCATAACTGAGCCTAATAATCCTTTGATTGCTTGGGTGATAACCTGTACTTGGTTTACCCTGGCTGCCATCGCTTTATTCAGACCACAGTATAATCATTGGTGTGCTAAAAGCTGGGTGTTAATATCAGTGCCTCTGGCACCTATATTAATACTCTCCAATGGTATTATTCCTGCAACATTGATCTCCTTGGGCACTATCTTCCCAGTCATGTTAGTCAAACATTACTGGCGATTGACTGCGGTGATTATTTTCGCCAGTTCCACACTGTTGGTTCCCTTAGCTGATTTACCCTATGACAATGCTATTTGGCTAAGATTATGTGTTTCAAACGCGATCGTTGCCATTATGGTGCTCGCACTTGTGAGTTTCTTAGAACACGCATTAGTGGCAAGTCTGGATAAGTCAGATGAGATCAACAAAGCACTAATACGGGAGCGTGAGGCTAACCAAACCCAATCTAGGTTTTTAGCCACAATGTCCCATGAAATTCGTACGCCCATGAACGGTATTATAGGTTTACTGGATGTTATGTTGTCTACAGATGTGTCGGAGCAACAACGCACACATCTTGAAAAAATTAAATATTCTGGCGATGTGTTACACCGTGTTCTTAATGATATTCTCGATTTCTCTAAACTGACTGCGGGCAAACTCATTATTGAAAATGTGCCTATTAATGTTCATCAATTAATCGTGGATACTTGTGCCGTATTCCAAGTAGAGGCACAATTAAAAAGTATTGACTTAACCTTCAGTGTTGATGATAACGTAACCCCTAGTCTCATTGGCGACCCAACACGCATCACCCAGGTTTTGAATAATTTGGTCAACAATGCCATTAAATTTACCACCATAGGTAAGGTAAATATTGCAGTCTCCATATCCCATCAAACAGAAACTATGCAAACCCTAGAGTTTTGTATTAGTGATACCGGTATGGGTATTACACATGATAATAAAGAGAGCATTTTCTCAGCATTTACCCAAGCAGATGATTCCACAGCGAGAAGATTTGGCGGCACGGGTTTAGGTCTAAAAATCACTAAAAATCTGGTTGAACAAATGGGTGGTCAAATATGGGTAAACAGTGTTGAGCAGCAAGGCAGTCAGTTCTTTTTTACGCTCAGTTTAAGAGTGACTAAAGAGCAGCCCATTAATCAAAAAACAGCTAAACATAGGCGAACACAGTTTGCTGGTAACGTTTTGGTGGCTGAAGATAATGAAATTAATCAAGTGGTTGCCCAGGAAGTTCTGCTTTCATACGGGCTGCAAGTTGATCTTGCCAGTGACGGACAGCAATGTATAGATGCCCTTAAACACGCTGACTATGATCTGGTGTTTATGGACTTACACATGCCAAATGTGGATGGTTTTGAAGCTTGTTCAATAATAAGGCAGACCCATCCCAACATTCCAATTGTGGCGCTAACTGCTGCGGTATTAAAAGATGAGGTGCAAAAAGCATTAGATGTGGGTATGAATTCACATCTTGCTAAACCCCTCGAGCATGTGCAGTTAAAAAACGTCCTAACTCGATATTTGAGTATAACAAAAACACAACTATAACAAACTTTTCAAGGTTGAGGGTAATCAGGATGTAGACTGCTATTAGCCTCAATATGGTCTTGTGTCTTCCAAAAATCATTCGCTTTCCAGTGAGATACCCATTCAGCTATATGACTCCCAGGCATAGGTCGAGCAATGCCATAACCTTGTGCCAAATTACAACCTAGTTGCAACAGTGCGACGCCATGAGCAATGGTTTCTACGCCTTCCGCTATCACGTCACGGCGGAAGGCTTTAGCCAGTCCTATTACGCCTTCAACAATCGAGCAATCGTCGGCATCTTCTAACATATCGCGCACGAAACACTGGTCTATTTTAACCAATTGTGCCGGCAGGTGTCTTAAATGAGTGAGGGATGAATATCCTGTGCCGAAGTCATCTAAAGCAAAGCGTACACCAAGCTCATGGCATGCATGCATAGTGGCAGACACTTTGCTGATGTCATGCAAGGCACTGGTTTCGAGTACTTCCAATTCTAAACAGTTTGGGTTCACTTCAGGATGGGCTGCCAATAATGCTGCTACGCGAATGGCGAAGTCACCTTGTTGTAATTGGTAACCACTGATGTTGACACTGATAGGGAGATTGACTCCCATGCTTTGCCACTGAGTTATTTGAGACAATGCACTGGTGATAACCCATTCACTTAGTTCTAGGCTAATAGCTTGACCTTCAATGACGGGTAAGAACTCTAAAGGTGGCACTAAACCACGTACAGGATGCTGCCAGCGGATTAAGGCCTCTACGCCTATCACTGCACCTGTGTGAATATTCACCTTGGGTTGATAATACAGCACAAACTCATGTCTATACAAAGCTGAGCGAATATCACTGATACTTTCTAGTTGCACTTTGCTTGCATTAGCAAGTACCGTATCAAATAGGCGATATTGGTTTTTACCTGCTTGCTTAGCACCGTACATCGCTTGGTCGGCGTGACGCATGAGTTGATCTGCATCTGAACCGTCTTGTGGATAAAGCGTTACACCAATGCTAGCTGAAACCTGCATGACGTCATCACCTATGGTAACAGGATCAGACGCAGCCTGAAGTAAACGTTTTAATATAGGCGTACTATCATTGATATCGTCTAAATCGACCATCACTGCGATAAATTCATCACCACCAATACGTGCCAGGGTATCACCTTCACGTAAGGCCGCTTTCATGCGTTGGGACACGACAGTGAGTAAGTCATCACCCACATTATGGCCATAGTTGTCATTGATTGCTTTAAAGCCATCTAAGTCCATAAACGCCACCGCTAATGACTGTTCGTGACGTTGACACTGGGCCATCGCATGACTTAGTCGGTCTGCCAGTAAAACCCGGTTAGGCAGGTTAGTCAGTGCGTCGTAATGAGCCACTTGTTCCAATTGCCCTTGATATTCCTTCATTGTTGAAATGTCAGTGCATAATGAAACGTAGTGTTGCACCAAACCTGCCGCATTTTTTACGGCGCTGATAGTGAGCATTTCGGGATACACGTCACCATTTTTACGGCGGTTCCAGACCTCACCACTCCAGTGGTCTTGTGTCAGTAACCTAGCCCACATTTCGGCATAAAATTCTGGCGAATGACGCCCAGATTGAAGCATCCTTGGGTTTTCCCCGAGCACTTCCTCTGGTGAATAACCAGTCATTTGAGTGAAAGTATCGTTGACTTCAGTAATGGTGGCATCGGCATCGGTTATCATGATGCCCTCATGAGCATGGCTGAACACACTGGCGGCACGTTTTAACTTTAGTAACAGACGTTCCTTCTCTTCGTTGGCAATGAGCAGTTCATCTGCCCGCTTATCTTTCTCTTTGTTTTGAAAGGCAAGTTCTTTGTTCGCAATGGTTAATTCATCAGCTCGTTTTTCTTTTTCTTCTTTTGCAATGACGAGTTCCGCTGCTCGCTTATCTTTCTCTTTGTTTTGAAAAGCAAGTTCTTTGTTCGCAATGGTTAATTCATCAGCTCGTTTTTCTTTTTCTTCTTTTGCAATGACGAGTTCCGCTGCTCGCTTATCTTTCTCTTTGTTTTGAAAAGCAAGTTCTTTGTTCGCAATGGTTAATTCATCAGCTCGTTTTTCTTTTTCTTCTTTTGCAATGACGAGTTCCGCTGCTCGCTTATCTTTCTCTTTGTTTTGAAAAGCAAGTTCTTTGTTCGCAATGGCTAGTTCATCAGCTCGTTTGGCTTTCTCTTTTTTTGCATTGTCAAGTTTATCTGACCGTATGGTGATGTCCTCCATGGTCAATAAAATAATACTTTCTGTACCTTCAGCTTGTTCAACCTGTCGTGCATTCAACAGCATGACTCGCCGGCCTATGTCGACAAAATCGTGATCAATCACATAGTCGTCAAAACTGGTGTGCTTCAATAATGCTCGTAGTTCGGGAATATCCCACTGCCCATTGGCAAGCTCAAAAATTGATCTGCCAATGGTGTTTTCAGGTTTGGTTTTAAAAAAGGTATAAAATGCATGGTTTGCATAGACTACCCTTAAATATTGATCCAGCGTAAATAACGGATCCCGCAGCGTATTAATAATATTTTCGACGTACTTCAACATTTCCATATTGGTTTTCGATTTTAACATTCGCACACTCCTCGTGACGTTTCCGTTTGTGTTAGATCAATATTGACAGGGGGTGACAACCAGAGTAGGTGTCGATCTTTTCTGAGGGTGGCTGAATACTAGGGCAGGGTGTTAATGCCGATATGATTAGCTGGAAATACTGTTTTGATGATAAGCAATCGTCATTTATTAATTGCTCATGACCAAAGCAGATAAAAGCTAACCAACTTTGGGGCAAACTCTTTAATCCTAAAGTAATGACTAACACGTCAATGATTTTGGCCTTGGCTGCACAAACATGTCTGTTTTTTAGACTATTGCGAAACAATAACTTATAAGCCAATAAGTTATTGTTTAAAATAGACGGGCGAGGAACATGAATATTCAAATTACTATTCTCTGTGTGAATTGTAATAGTAGACCTAAACTCAACGACCATTCAAAAATATTTGATGTCCACAGAAAATAAATATGAACTTTATATTAAATAGCAAGGTGGTAAGTAAGTAAAACTACAGATTTTTAATGTCTGCATCTGAATTTTTATGGCATGTTTTATGGGGGGTCAAGAAAACATGACTTCAATATCTGACTGTCAAAAGACAAATATCTATGTGGCATTCCCTAGGCTTATCAAATTGGCTGAAATTTGAATTGAATTGAATTGAATTGAATGGTCATAGGTCAGGGATGGTGTTGTTTTTTACAACACCATAGCCTAGCTCTATTGTCACTAGGCTATTGTTGATACACACTTATTTCAAAGTGAAAATAAACTGCCCTTTGACATTGATTTCGCGACTAAACTCGCCCTCAAAATATAAATAATTGAGATGAGAAAAGGCTTCTGCAACAGCAAAAAACATATTGTGAGGAGTGAGTTTACGCTTAAACAACACAGGTAAACATTGCTCGATGGTCTTGCCCTGCTCACAAAACACTCTAAGGTTGTCTAAGTGGCCATGGTGATGACGAATAAGATCATTAACGCGGGTATGTAATCCATGAAACGGCTGTTTATGTGAGGGTAACACCAAGGTATCTTCTGGCAACTGAGTAAATTGTGGCAGGGTGTCTAAGTACATTTTCAGTGTATTAGCATCCGGCTCGGTACTGTACACACCAATATTAGGCGAAATACTGGGTAAAACATGATCTCCAGAGATCAAGATTTTGGTGTCAGAATTAAATAAACAGACATGTTCTGGTGAATGACCGCGGCCAATATACACCTGCCATTCATGTGCACCTATGCGTATATGCTCACCTGCTTGCAAACGATAGAACTGTAGCGGAATAGGCCGAATAGCTTGTCCCATACCTTTGCTATCTTTTCGCTTTTGTTTGGCTTTGTGCACGTAGTCCTCAGACATACCACAGCGTACTAAATACTCATCATCTTGCCAATCAGACGCGCCGCAAGGCCCTGCAAATATTGCTCGAGCTGTGAAATATTCTGCTTGGCTCATATACATTGGCAGGCGAAACTTTTCTACCAAATACCCTGCCATACCAATATGATCAGGATGCATATGGGTAACAATCACTTTAGTAATTGGCTTACCTAAGATGTCGAGTATCGTATCCCAAAGTTCTTCTGTTTCGTGGGTGCCAATGCCGGTATCGATTAACGCGAAACCCTCTTTCCCATTCTGATTGTCTTCGAGTAAATATAAGTTAATGTGGTCGAGGTCAAAGGGCAACGGCATACGCAACCAAAATATGCCTGGAGCCACTTCTTGCAGTGTGCCTAGCTTGGGTATTTCAGCATCTATAAAGGTTACTTGCATCGTCTTTACTCCTTTTTAACCATGATATCTTTTGATTTCATGTATCTAACATGCGTTCTGATTAATCACTATTAGACCCAATTAGGGTAACAACTACCAAGCATCATTATGTATTGATAAGTATCAGGGGTTTGAATTAAAACAAATGGTAAGTGTATTTGTCGGGTAGATGTTGTGTGACATTTCACTAAGGTTGTATCAAGAGTCGATATGGAGTGGCACAGCTGCATTCTCAACTCGTTTCTTGAAGTAATGGTTTGCAGCAGCAATGCATGTAAAGATCATCAATGGGGGGATGCCCTAAAATCTTTGACCTGCACTGAGGAATATCAATTTTTCACGGACAGAAAAGTGCTAATAAACAATCTAAAATTGTGGCGTGTAATAAATATCAACTCGCCACAGGTATTTTTCAGTGGTTATAAGGCTTGAGTTAATATCTCGCGACTTATATCTATTGTGATATCACCATGTTCGCCAAGTGCGGTCATGCCGTGTTGTTTTAAACTAGCAATCAGCAAATCAATGTCATTATTACCAAGGTCCACATCAGATAGACGTGTTGGCACTTGCATCTTTTTGAAAAACGCTGCTGTTAGAAGGACTGCTTGGTCAATACGGGCGTTATCATCCCCTTCATTGCTGTGCCAAACGCGAGACGCATATTGTAGTAACTTTTCACGTCTTGTTCACGACGTACTTTCATTAGCGCAGGTAACACAATGGATAAAGTACGCGCATGATCGATATAGCAAGACTATCCCAAGGGGCATCACCCTCAAACAAGGCTGCCGCGGCAATAAATTTGGCGCCATCAATAACAGAACCACCACCGACTGCAAGCACATAATCGATTTTTTCTGCCTTAATGGCCCCTTGAGCTTTCATCAAAGTGTCATAGGTTGGGTTGGGCTCAATACCCGAAAACTCAAACCAAGTATGTTTAGCAAGGGCATCAATTGTTTATTGATATACGCCATTTTTTTTAATTGAGCCGCCACCATAAACCAATAATACTCTTGCGTTTAATGGGATCTCTTTTGAAATCGCTGTAATTTGTCCTTCGCCAAAATGAATTTTTGTTGGGTTTTGAAAACTAAAATTTAACATTTGAAGTCCTATAGTTATCTCTAACGCTAAGCTGAAAGGTGAGTCAGTAATTTTTCAGCCACTAATGCTGAGCTGGCTGGGTTTTGACCGGTAATCAAAAGACCGTCTTGAACGACAAATGCATCCCAGTCTTGCGCCTTCTGGTAATCGCCGCCACGTTTAATCAGCTCGTCTTCAAGTAAAAAAGGCACCACTTCTGTTAATTGCACTGCTTCTTCTTCGCTGTTGGTAAAGCCAGTGATGGCTTTGCCTTTAATGGCAAATTCACCAGAAGGTTGTTTTACATTGAGTAAGGCAGCACTAGCATGACAAACAGTCGCAACGGCCTTGCCAGCTTTAAGAAAGCTTTCAATCAAGGTAATGGAGTCGCTGTTATCAGTCAGATCCCATAACGGACCATGACCACCTGGATAAAACACCCCATCAAAATCAGCTTGGTTTAGTGAAGATAATGTGACAGTCGTCGCAATTTTAGCGTGTGCTACATCATCGCTATCATAACGGTCAGTCGCTGCAGTTTGGAAGTCTGCGAGTGTGCTGGTTGGATCTATGGGGGCTTGCCCACCTTGAGGGGTAGCTAAAATCACTTCAACTCCGGCATCGATAAATGCGTAATAAGGTGCTGCAAATTCTTCAATCCAAAAACCTGTTTTTTTGCCTGTATTGCCCAGTTCATCGTGAGAAGTGAGTACCATCAATATTTTTTTGGTCATGTTGAGTGCTCCATAAAAGTGCGTGTAGTCATTTTTGATAAGCTCACTATAGGCTTATAAACTTACATGAACAATGCAGATAAAACTGACTTCATTGTCTTAATAATTGATACAATAGGCGTGTTGTTAATTCTTGGTGTAGTTTATGGATGTTTCATTTGAACAGCTCAAAAGTATGGTTGTTTTTGCTCAAGTCATTGAACAAGGCAGCTTAAGTGCCGCAGCTAAACATCTAGAACTATCTAGAGCGGTAGTCAGTTATCATTTGAAAAAGCTTGAAGTACAACTTGACGTAAAACTTCTCAACCGCTCTACCCGTTCGATTAACCTGACTGAAGCAGGCCAAGGGTATTATGAACGCTGCCGGGTTATTGCTGAGCAAGCGAGTGCCGCCAATCAGCAAATTGAAAATTTCAAAAACGAACCAATTGGACACCTTAAAATCACCTGCCCGGTCAATATTGGCTTACAGACTATTGTGCCAGCACTGAATGCGTTTAAGAAAATTTATCCTAAAATTGAGCTGGATGTGATGTTGACCGATGAAGTCGTTAATATCATGAAAGAAGGTATCGATTTAGCCATTCGTGGGGCCCCTTTACCTGATTCAGGTTTACAAGCAAGTAAACTTGCCACCTTACAGACTTGTCTTTGCGGTGCGCCTGACTATTTTCTTCAATATGGGCGGCCCAAAAAACCCGCTGACTTAAGTCATCATCAATGGGTGATATATAAATTAACGTCGGGTGTTGTCACCCTAACCAAAGGCAGTCGTTCGTTCAGCGTGACGACAAAAGGCAGTATTAGTACTAATAATGCTGCTGCACGTACTGCGTTTGTTGAAGCGGGACATGGCTTAGGTCGTATTCCTACTTATGATGCTTGGCCAAAAGTAAAAGCGGGGACCTTAGAAACCGTGCTTGATGATTACATCTTTAACGATATCAATGTGTATGGTGTGTTTCCTCCTGGCACAGCCAATGCAAAAAAACTCAGGTTATTACTTAATTATTTGAAAGAATTTTTCATCAGTCAACTCCATATAACAGCGCCTTAGATATATTAGGCAAGCTTCACAATCAGAGTATGCCTTGCATCTGGTGGATTTTGTGGCATAGATGAATAAAAACTCAGACCTACTTTGCATGTAAGCCAGTTATTCAGTTAATGAGGGGCAAAGTCTGTTAACTGATCATTACCGCCATATACAGACGTTTATTGACAGGCTTAAACTAACCTGATGTAGTCAAATTAATACCTAATATACACCACTATAATCAATGAAGAAGGAATGAATATGCTCAGTTATGTCACTATTGGTGTCACAGATTTAGAAAAATCAGAAGCCTTTTATAACCAACTATTAGCGCCTATTGGCGCGAAAACGCTGATAAAAATGGATCGTATTATTTTTATTGGTAAAAGCATGGCTGAACCCATGCTCGCAATTTGCACTCCCTATAACGAGGAAGTTCAAAATTGTGGTAACGGTAATATGCTAGCCATTGCGCCAGGTTCAAAAGAGAAATGTGACGCAATGTATCAGCAAGCCATAGGCTTAGGCGCCACTTGTGATGGCGAACCAGGGCAACGTATTCCCGATGTTTTTTATGGTGCTTATTTTCGTGACTTTGATGGTAATAAAATTGTTTTTAACCATTTTGGTTAACCCCTTCCATGGCAATTATTCATGGGAAATGCCTAGTGTTTGATTGAAGGCACAGTGCGTGCGTGCGCGAGAGGGAGCTCAAATTTTTATTTGAGCTCCCTCTATTCTCTTTTATTTGTTTTATGGTTTTTCTTAACGAAACTCACACCCTAAGGTAAACTTTGCATTCATTCTTTCTGTGAATTGATTTTTTTGGAATATATCCTGCGTCCTATTATAGGATGCAGATGGTTCGTTAATGAGGAATAGACATGAAAAAAACGATGATTGCAGTGGCGTTATCTACCTTTGTTTTATCTGGGTGTGCATCTAATGTTAGTAATACTCAAAAAGGCGCTGGAATAGGCGCCGTTATAGGCGCATTAGTAGGAAAAGGGACTGGAGATAATGATAAAAAACGCTATGTGTGGGGCGCGGCTTTAGGAGCATTAGCAGGCAGTGCAATTGGTAACTATATGGACAAACAAGAAGAAGCGTTTCGTGAAGAACTCGCTGATAGTGGGGTCGAAGTGTACCGGGAAGGAGACAGTATCCGTTTATTGATCCCCGGTAATATTACTTTTGCTACTGGCAGTGATGCGATTGTAACGGGTTTTTATCCGGTATTGGAAGATGTGGCAAAAGTCCTGAATCGTTATGATAAAACCAAGCTCAGTATTGAGGGGCACACTGACTCTGTAGGTGATGCAAACTATAATAGACAACTGTCGATGCAACGAGCGAATAGTGTGGCCACTTACTTACAGGCGACCAATATTGCAGCAAATCGTTTACAGACCCTTGGCATGGGCGAGAGTCAACCCATAGCAAATAATAATAGTGCCCAAGGACGTCAAAAAAACAGACGGGTTGAACTGCGTGTTATTCCTTTATCCAGCTAATCAAAAAATAACCTAACAATACCCCAACAACAAAAAAGGGCTGTATCAAACAGCCCTTTTTTGTGTCGTTTACATCACATTATTCGGCTGTTTTTATCGGTACACAACCGTTTTCATCAAGTACTTGTCCCTTGACCAACATTGAGAGTTTCCGGCATAACACATAAAAAACGGGGGTAAACATTAAGCCAAAGAAAGTCACCCCCAACATGCCGCTAAATACAGTGACGCCTAATGCCTGACGCATTTCTGCTCCTGCGCCTGTCGCAATCGCTAACGGGATAACACCAAGGATAAAGGCGAATGAGGTCATTAAAATGGGTCGTAGCCTAAGTTTTGCCGCTTCCACCGCCGCTTCATGTAAAGGTGCGCCTTGTTGTTCTAAATGCCGGGCAAACTCAACAATCAAAATCGCATTTTTACTGGCAAGCCCCACCAAAACGATCAGTCCCACTTGGGTCAGAATATTGTTATCCATACCCATTACCCAGACGCCTGTAATCGCGCTGAGTAAACACATAGGCACAATCAGAATAACCGATAAAGGTAGGGTCCAGCTTTCATAAAGCGCCACTAATAGCAGATACACAAAGATGACTGCCATGATAAAAGCCATGACCGCTGTATTCCCCGCAATTTGTTGTTGGTAGGCTAAGTCTGTCCATTCGAAGCTAATGCCATCAGGTAATATTTCTGCTGCGAGTTTTTCCATACTCGCTATGGCTTCGCCTGAACTATATCCAGGGGCGGTGCTACCTAATAAGTCTGCTGCTGGATAGAGATTGTATCTAGGTACGCGAGACGGACCTGATTGGTACTTAAAGGTCACCACTGAACTCAGTGGTACCATATTCCCAGAGACATTTTTAACCCGTATGCGGCCAATATCATCAGGGGTCATTCTAAAGGGCGCATCGGCTTGTGCTGTTACCCTAAAGGTTCTGCCTAGGTAACTGAAATCATTTACAAATGCGCTACCTAAATAGATTTCTAAGGCGCTAAATACTTGTGATACCGGCACCCCTAAACGTTCCACTCGCTCTCTGTCTATATCCACATAGAGTTGCGGCGTATTGGTTTCAAACAAACTAAAAACAGACTGAGTCGCAGGTGCCTGATTTGCCGCACCTGCTAATTGCCACATAGCTTCTTCTAATACTGGAAGGCCGCGACCAGCTCTGTCTTCTATCATCATTTTAAAGCCGCCACCATTACCAATGCCGCGCACTGCAGGGGGCGGAATAACCACGACAAAGGCTTCTTTGATTTGTACCATTTGGCTGCGTACTTCAGCTAAAATGTGTTCAAAGGTTAGACCTTTGGCTGAGCGATCATCAAAGTAGTCCATCATGGTGAATATGGCAGCAGAATTAGATGCATTGGTAAAAGTAGCGCCAGAAAACCCAGCAAAACCCACTGAGGTTCTAATGCCGTCAATTTTGAGTAGCCGGTCTACCGCGTCTTTGACTACATCGTCGGTGCGAGATAAAGAAGCACCCGCAGGCAATTGAATACTCACAATTAAGTAGCCTTGATCTTGCGCGGGTATAAACCCTCGGGGAACAGAGGTAAATACATAACCTGCTAATATCATGAGTCCTACATAGGCCAAAGGCATAAGCGCCCCTAAGCGTATGAGCTTGGACGTTAACTTGCCGTATAACTCGGCCGTTCTATTCATCATACGGTTAAAAGCATCGCCTAACCGTGTTAACAAACCGGCTTTTTCTTTTGCAGGCATATGATGCTTGAGCAACACCGCTGATAGGGCAGGGCTTAGGATTAACGATACCGCCACGGAAATCAGGGTAGCCACTGCGATGGTGATGCCAAACTGGCTATAGAACTGACCTGAAATGCCACCAACAAAAGCCGTTGGCAAAAATACGGCTACCAATACCAAGCCAATTGCCATCACTGCGCCACCTACTTCGCGCATCGTTTGTCGCGCGGCTTGCATGGGCTTTTGACCTTGGGCTAATAAACGCTCCATGTTTTCTACCACCACTATGGCATCGTCTACCACTATACCTATGGCGAGCACTAAACCAAATAGTGTGAGGTTGTTCAGTGAAAAGCCCAGTGCACTCATCACTGCAAACGTACCGATTAGTGAAACAGGGATCGCGATAATAGGGATAATGGCCGCTCGCCAGTTCTGTAAAAATACCAGTATCACCAATACCACTAACCCTACGGCTTCGTAGATAGTGATTTCAACCGCATCGATAGACTGGCTAATAAATTCTGTTGGATTGTAGGCAATGTCGTAGGCCAAATCAGGTGGGAAATTGGCTGATAAATCCTCCATGATGCTACGAATAGTCGCTGCAGTTTCTAAAGCATTAGTACCGGGACGTTGGAAAATAGGCATCGCCACCGCTTTTTTATCACCCAAATAGCCTCTGGTGGCATAACTTTCTGCGCCTAACTCAACTCTGCCAACATCTTTTAAGCGTACAATTCTGCCGTCAGTATTTTTGATAATAACGTTGTTAAATTGTTCAGGCTCAATTAGCCGACCTTGGGTTTGTACACTTAATTCAAATGCAGTCTGGCCTTGGGAAATAGGTGACTTATTTAGCGTACCACTGGCCACTTGAATATTTTGACCTTGTAACGCGCTAATCACTTCTGCTGCTGTCATACCAATTGAGGCGACGCGGTCTGGGTCAAGCCAGACACGCATTGAATATTGACTGGCCCCAAATACTAAGATATTGCCCACACCTTGAATACGCGCCAATTGGTCACGGACTTGTAAGGTGACATAGTTAGCGATATAGGTTTGGTCGTAGGTGCCATTGGGTGAAAACATATTCACGACCAACATTAAGTCAGGTGAATTTTTAATGGTAGTGACACCAATACGTTTTACCGGCTCAGGTAGCCTTGGTTCAGCTATGGCTACGCGGTTTTGCACTTGTACTTGCGCGGTGTCTAAATCAGTACCTAGCTTAAAGGTAACAGTGATACTGACATTGCCGTCAGCGGTAGATTGAGAAGAAATATACAGCATGTTCTCAACGCCATTTATCTGCTGTTCTAGAGGTGTGGCTACTGTTTGCGCCGCAATTTCGGCATTGGCTCCGGGATAAGACGCCGTCACTTGAATAGTTGGTGGGGCAACTTGCGGGTATTGCTCGACTGGCAATGTTTGGTATGCAAGACTGCCAATAATCAATACTATTATGGCTAAAACAGAGGCAAATTTAGGTCTGGAGATAAAAAACTGAGAGAAATTCATTTGTCTACTCCCCGTTAGTAGCTGTATTGGCTAGCAATATCGACTTGTTTCGGTGACACAACAGCCCCCGGTCGAGCACGCATCATGCCGTTCACTAATATCCTGTCATCGGGTTGAAGACCTTCAGTAATAATACGCAAATCTTGAGTATGTAATTCACCTACGGAAACAAATTTACGATCTATCTTATTTTCACTGGTTACCACGTAGATAAATTTACGTGATTGATCAGTACCAATAATAATGTCTGGCACCAACATAACAGAGACATTTTCTTGGGATAACAAACGCATACGACCAAATATACCGGGTAAAATAAACCCACCTGGATTATCTAAAATAGCTCTACCTTGAATAGTGCCTGTACCCGGGTCTATCTGGTTGTCAACAAAGTCCATGACACCTAAATGGCTAAACTCTTGTTCATCTTGTAAGCGTACTTGCACCGGATTGGATTTAGTTCGTGAGCTTTCACGTTTGTCAGACTGACTAAGACGTATATATTTTAAAAGATCCCTTTCTCCCGCATCAAAATAGAAGTGAATGGGATCAACTGATACAACGGTAGTCAGCAATGTTGCTCCGGATGCACCGCCGGTAACAAGGTTACCCACATTCACATAGTCCCTTGAAACCACTCCATTTATAGGTGATTTGACCTCAGTAAATTCCATTTCAAGTTTGGCATTTTCAAGAGCAGCCCAAGCCAGTTGATATTCATTGGTTCTGCGATCAACTTCTTCTTGAGAAAGTGAATTTTTGCTACGTAAGTCTTTACCTCTCTCCCATTCTTTTTTTGCTAAGTCAAACCTAGATGCTGTGCTTTTTAGGGCGATTGTGAATGGACGTTGGTCTATGACAAATAACACATCGCCTTTTTTGACTGCTTGGCCGTCTTTAAATGTGGTTTGCTGTAAATATCCACTCACTCTTGCTCTGATTTGTACTTGGTTGACCGCAGCAAATCTACCTGTGTATTCATCCCACTGGGTGATCACAGCTTCAATGGGCTGGCTAACATCCACTTCGGGTGCCGGCATTTGCTTCGATTGTTTTTCAGGCTCAGAACAAGCACTCGCCAGCGCTGCTAGCAATAACAGCCAAAAGTAAAAAATAGGTGAACGCATGAGTAAAGTCCTTAATGAGTTTAGCCGAGCGGGGTGATCTAGAATATGTAAACAGAACTGCAGGTGTGATCCTCAAATATTCAGAAGAAGATAAAACACTAAGCGTGTTTACTTTGCGCAACTATACATACTAAACGCGAAGTTCGCGCAAACTTAAAGAGATGTAATATCAGAAAAGAACATAAGAATGTCACTACACATTAGTGCAAAATTATCAATGAGTTTTAAGGACAAGCTAGCGGATATTCAAGACGTTATTGGGCAAGATGATTCGGCTTAAATGAAATCTTTGATGCATAAATTACAAGGTTCAGCCGGGCGTTACGGTTTTTAAGAACTGAGTGACCTTGCTATATTAATAGAAGCATATCAAGCAAGGTAATTTGCTAAAGGCCAAACCATTCATCGTTGATATGCAAAAATGTATGGGCCAGTTGTATCAGCGAAACTGAGCTGCCCCATTGCCAAACTGCTTAAATAGGACAATTAATGAGACGACTGGTTTTCTTGCTGTGGTTAACAATATCTGGCCACTTCACGGTGCTGGCTCATCAAGCTTCTGTCACTTATGTGGCAAATGAAGCGGTATTAATCACAAATGGTGATAAAAAAGTATTATTTGACCCTTTTTTTCACAAAGCCTTGGGTATTTACCCGTTGGTACCAGAAGCTACTCAACAGGCTATATTTAATGGTACACCTCCTTTTAATAATTTAACGGCTATTGTTATCAGCCATGCCCACGGCGATCATTTTGCTGCAAACGATGTGTTGAAGTATTTATTGAAATACCCTGACACCCAGCTAATTGCGCCACAACAAGCGGTCACAGAACTGAGTGTTTTGACTGGTGCACACCAAATACTCCCTCAAGTAACCAGTGTTAAATTAGCATTTAATCAAACACCAAAATCCTTAGAGGTGGCAGGTTTATTGATTGATGCTGTGCGTATCCCTCATGCCGGTTGGCCCGGGCGAGCAAACATTGAAAATTTAGTTTTTAGAGTGACTCTAAAAAGCCAAGGTACATCTGTCACTGTTATGCATATGGGCGATGCTGATCCAGATTATGACCACTTCATTCCATTCAAAGACCATTGGCAAAAATATGTTACCGACACCGCATTACCGCCCTACTGGTTCTATTTTTCAGCCGAGGGTAGGGATATATTGACCGGTATGCTTAATGTTAAAAAGAGCATTGGTATTCATGTGCCTATTAAAATCCCAAGTCAACTTAAGTCTAGCGGTGAGGACTATTTTTCCAAGCCTGGAGAGATGCGAAGAATGGGTGAGTCTCATCAGCATTAAAGGCAAAATAGGGGCGAAAAGTTGCCAAGTGATCAGTATCGCTGCGGACTAACAAAAAAGAAAAATATCCATAAGGGTCTATTGAAGATCGTGTATTCTTATTTATCCACTTTTTAGGTAGTCTACTGCCTTCAAAAATTACTAGGGTATAAATATGAAGTCGCTATTTTGGGCACTATTGGTGATTGTGTCGGCAGGCTGTGGTTCGACAGAACAGCCGAAGGCGAAATCTGAGCCTGTTACCGGGGAGATTTCAGCTAGCCAACTGCTTACAGAATATCCGCAATTTCGCTCATATTATGAACAATATCAACCTGGTGCCTCAGAAATTGCAGCGGTCAAATCTTTGTCAGGCAAGACTCTGATCGTATTGCTTGGCACATGGTGCCAAGACAGTGAGCGTGAAGTGCCAAGGCTGTTGAAATTGTTGGATTTGTCTGGTGTTAAATTGGAAAGCTTGTCGTTACATGGCGTCAATTACAACAAACAGGAGCCAAATAATTTGCATCAGCAATATGACTTAAAATACACGCCAACCATTATCCTGATGCAAGGTGAAAATGAGTTGGGACGGGTTGTCGAAAAACCTATGCTTAGTTTGGGTGAAGATTTAGCCAGCTTTGTTACTGAGTGATTGAACAACTTTTGGGGTGTAAGTCGCCGTACTCGATCTTTTCATCTAACAATTTATAGCAGGAATTAACTATTCAATCACTCACACCCAGCGATAAAGACCTGTGGTTTCTTCCACTAGGTGGAACCGGCGAAATAGGCATGAACATGAACCTGTATGGTCATGCTGGGCAGTGGTTGATGATCGACTGCGGCATCACGTTTAATAGTCCACTTTGCCCCGAAGCTGAAGCAAAAACTTCAGGGCTGCATAAACATGACGTTGTGGCTGCCGACCCTTGGTTTATTAGTCAGCGCAAAGAGCAGCTAGCTGGCATAGTGATCACCCATGCTCATGAAGACCATATAGGGGCGTTGCCTTATTTATGGCGTCGCTTTAAATGCCCTGTGTATACCACTAAATACACTGCAGAAATATTGCGGCGAAAGCTTGCCCGTGATGGTCAGGGAGACAACATCCCGATCATCGAAATAGACAGTGGTGAGCGGGTGGATATTGGTGAGTTTAACGTGGAATGGATGTTGATCACGCATTCTTTACCTGAGCCTCATGCTTTTGTTATCAGAACCTCTGCGGGCAGTGTATTTCATACCGCGGACTGGAAAATTGACCTAGCGCCGGTGACAGATAAACCTTTTAACGCTCATGCCTTTAAGTTACTGGGCAAGCAAAATATCTTGGCCATGGTCTGTGATTCAACTAATGCCACCCGTGAAGGGCATTCGGTGTCTGAACAACAATGTTATACGGGCTTAAAACAAGCCGTCGTAACCGCAACAGGACGGGTTGTGGTGGGGTGTTTTAGCAGCAATATTGCGCGATTGATTACCTTGGCAAAAATAGCGAAAGAAACGGGGCGCTACTTTGCACTGTTTGGACGGTCATTACAAAACACGGTGGGGGCTGCGAAAGCGACTGGGCATTGGCCAGATGATTTGCCGGTGCTGGATGCATTTAATGCCGGATATTTATTACCACAAGAGGTGTTGGCGGTAGCAACCGGTAGCCAAGGAGAGCCAAGAGCTGCATTAAATCAATTGGCCAAAGATACCTATCGAAATGTATCCTTAGATGAAGGTGATCTCGTTATTTTCAGCTCTATTGTGATACCCGGCAATGAAACATCCATCGAGAACCTACTTAAAGCCTACAAAGCCCGCAAAATACACACACTGATGGCCGATGACTCAGAATTACCCATCCATGCCTCAGGCCATCCATGTCAGGAAGAGCTCAAACAAATGTACGAATGGGTGCGCCCACAAATTGCGGTACCCACTCACGGAGAAGCCGAGCATCTAGAAGCCAACGCTGAGATGGCCCGCTTAAGCCATGTGCCTAGAAGTCTTACTGGATTAAACGGCGACCTGTTTAAGTTGGCACCAGAGGTGAAAGTAGTTAAACAAGCGGTGAAAGCAGGCAGGATTGCTTTGCAGCAGTCTTAGGAGAGACCGTTTATAGCCAGCTGAGAAAGATGAGATCAAACTTGCTTTCAGGTTATTTAGCCTGTTTCAGTCTAAATTTTTGTAGGTTTACGATTAGGTAAAGAATTGAAATTTGTACTGCAAGGGCAATAAATATCCAATAAGTTTGTGGATTGAACCCCGCAAAGATAAAACAGCATAAGGCAATGGTGCCATTGGTCAGAGCATAAGGCAGCTGGGTTCTAAAATGTTCAAACTGGTGACATCCTGAGCCAGTGGAGGAGAGTATGGTGGTTTCTGAAATAGGTGAACAATGATCACCAAACAAGCCTCCAGATAAAACCGCACCAATGCTGACTACAAGGGAAGCCTCTATGGCAAACGCAGTTGGGATCATCAAAGGGAACATTATGGCGAAGGTGCCCCATGACGAGCCAGTACTAAAAGAAATAATCCCAGACAACACAAAAGCCACTGCAGGCAATAACCAATAAGGAAAACCTTGTTGAGCCTGCTCGGCAATATAATTCGCCGTGCCAAGTTCCTTACCTAACCCACTGAATGTCCATGCTAAAATCAGCACTATGGCGACTTGCATCATATTACCCATACCTTGCAAATATAGGCCAATGCCTTCAGTTAATGTTCTGACGCCATAATAAGCCATCATGAACATTAAGCTCAGAGCAGCAAAAAAGTAGGCACTGGATAATGCGGCGCGAAAGGTCGAACCCGCCACTTTTTCAAAAGGGAAACCTAAGGGAAGTAAGATTGCGCACAGCACTGTAGCCATAATCAACAGCGGAATAAACACAAATGACGCCCGAGCTTTACTGTGACTGAATGCCTGTATATTGTCCTTGTTTTGCTCACTAATGCTGTGCTCTGTCGCCCGTTTGGCTGTTTTTTCTGCCTCGGCCATGGGACCAAAATCTAGGTTTGCATAGATAAGTACCGGTACAATGAAGATGGCCAAAATCGCATAGAACTGGAAAGGTATGGCCTGAATAAAACTATCCAAGGCCGATAAATCTTGCCCCGCACCATCAAATTCTTTTTGTATCAGGCTAATGATGTATATGCCCCACCCGATAAAAGGCACTAAAATGGCGACGGGGGAAGACGTGGAGTCCACAATAAACGCCAGTTTTTCTCGTGATATTTTGAGTTTATCGAATAATGGCCGAAACACCGGGCCAACAATCAGCGGGGTGCCTAAGTCAGAGTAGAAAATGAAAATCCCTGCGCACCAAGCAGCTAGTTGTGCCCGGCCTGTGCTACTAATCTTGCGCACGATAGATAGCGCAAATGCTGGGCCGCCACCTGATTTTTCCATCAGGGTCACAAATCCTCCAATAAATACCAGAAGCACTATTACCCCTGCATTGTAGCTATTGCTGAGGGTGGTCACTAATTGATCTTTGACTAAGGTAGACATCACGTCTAAAGGATTAAATCCTACCAGCATGACGACGGCACTCACTACTCCTGCAAACAAACCAATCACCACGTTGCGAGTACCGAGTGACAACCCTAGGGTAATGACGATAGGAATAATAGAAGTGATATCAGCATTGGGCACGGTATGGGTCATTATGTTGAGCACTATGATGTATCTCTTTGGATATTTGCGTGCTTAAATCAAATTTAACTAAGCTGACATACTCAGCATAAACGACCCGTTGCCCCTATGTAAACCAGAATAGCAACACCATATTATGTGGCTTGATAATGCGCTATTTTTAACCTGTTTTTGTGGCCTACATTTCTTAAATAAAGTGTGGCGTTAAGTCATCTGCTCATCAAAAAATATCTCTTCAACGGTTAAATTAAATAACTTAGCGATTTTAAATGCTAAGGGTAAGCTGGGATCAAACTTACCTTTTTCGATGGCATTAGCCGTTTGTCGTGACACAGCCAATGCATTAGCTAAATCGGCTTGAGTCCAGTCTCGTTCAGCTCTCAGTACTTTTAAGCGGTTTTTCATTGATATTTCCTATTACCGATTAAAATGCTGACGATGTACGTGAAGGCCATGAGCATTATCAGATGACTGATTTCTGGTTCGAAGCTTATTAGTTTTATGTTTTCCAGTTGTTCGTATGCAATGCCTGCTATTAAGCCAACACCTAAGGTTATGCCCATGGCATCCATAGTGATTTTGCGTTGCAATTCGTCAAGGTTTGCTAAATGTTTGACGTTCACCATGATCATGGTCACACCCAACGCGAGATGAGTCATCAACGCAGTAATCGAATAGGCTGGTTGATAATCCCATATGTATTGCGCGCCAAATCCCAATAATGCGGTACTGGCTAACCAAGCCAAGGTCCATAACCCTAGATGTAAAATTTTGGATTTGTTGTGTTGTGTACAGGTTGTGTCGCTGTGTTTTACAGGGCTCATAAGTCAAACTCCTAAGTCATAAAGTAAAATAGGCTTTACTTTAAGGTAAGCTTAACGTCTGGACATGTAATGTCAAGCGTGTTTTACAAAAAGAACGCGTCCCATGACATTTAAGACAGTTTATCTTTAAAGTCTTGATACTCAAACTTTCGCACTAGCTCAAAATTACCCGTTTTGCGAATAATACCGATGGAGGGATGTTCAACGCCATTAAAGAAAGTAGTTTTGACCATAGTGTAGTGCATCATATCTTCAAATATTATCCGCTCACCTATTTGTAATTCGTGATCAAAGCTATATAAATCTATAGCATCACCAGCTAAACACGAATTACCACCGAATCTATAGGTATAAGCTTTCTCGCCTGCTTTACCTGCGCCGCGTATATCAGGACGATAGGGCATTTCTAATACATCTGGCATATGAGCTGTGGCTGAGATATCTAAGATGGCTATTTTGTCTTGGTTTTCTACTATATCTACCACTTCTGCTACTAACGTGCCCGTTTGCCAAGCCACTGCCGAACCGGGTTCAAGGATCACGGTCAAATGAGGATGCCGCCTTTTAAAGGCTTTTAAGGTCTCGACTAAATGTTTAACGTTATACCCTTGGCGAGTCATTAAGTGCCCACCACCAAAGTTAATCCACTTTAAATTGGGTAACCATTTAGCAAATTTATCTTCTACCGCTTTGATAGTGCGTTCGGTGGCAAAGGAATCAGATTCACATAAATTGTGGATATGTAAACCTTCGATACCTGTTATATCTGCATTGTGTAAGTCTTGTGCGCGGATACCAAGACGTGATCCCGGGGCGCTAGGATCGTAAAGGGCAGTTTCAGCTTCTTGATGTTCTGGGTTAACACGCAGGCCCGCAGATACGCTTGAATCAAGAATTTGTTGTTTATATCTTTGCCACTGGCCCAAACTATTAAAGGAGATATGGTCAACTAAGTTTACCAACTCATCAATGTCTGCCGGTTTAAAGGCGGGTGAATAAGCATGAACCTGTTTGCCTATTTCTTCTTTTCCTAATCTGGCTTCCCATACCGCGCTGGCAGTCGACCCCTGTAGGTATTGACCCACCCATTCAAAGGTTGACCACATAGAAAACGCTTTGAGGGCCAGTATTATCTCTACACCGCTTTCTTTTTGTACGTACTGCATTAGCTGTAAATTGGCTTCAAGTGTCGTTTCGTCACATACATAACAAGGGCTAGGGATAGATGAATTTAACATTGGGTCGGTCATATTATTGATACATTCTAGGCACTGATAAGTCGGGCCCTAAGAATATATCTGTCGGTAAGAGAGTTAAAGTGAAAGTTGTATTTGTCTTGCTGATCTAAATAAGTTTGATGTGGTTCTTGGTTATGATCCATCTGATTCTTATCCCAGTGCAGCGGCGAAAAAAGTACTTTTATTTAACCTACCTCTTTCATGATGGGCTAGGGCATGTGATAACAAATATAGGTATACTCACCGATGGTCACGTTACTGTATTTGTTAGCCGCTTTACTGTGGTGAGTCATTAGGGAAATGAAAATATATGGCATTATCAATGCGTTATTTTGTAAAAATTGGACTAGCATTAATTTGGATGTGTTTGGCGCTAACTCTAAGTAGCTGTGGTGGTGGTTCGGCATCAACACCCATCACAGAGCCTGTTTCTATTTTACCAATCAATGCCGCACCAAAACTCAATGCTCAGTTTGACAATATCAACACCGAATTGGGCTTGTTTTTTCAAGTCGATATGCAGGCACGTTTTAGCGATGAAGGCAGCCTCACCCTTAGCATTGTTGAATCGACTAAAGACGTGTTGCCTGATTGGATATGGTTTGATCCGCTGAAAAACATCCTGTTTGGTTTACCTTCGTATTTGAACAAAGATAGCATTAATATTTCTGTGACCGCCACTGACGAACAAGGACTGTCAACTATGACTAGTTTTACCGTTAACGTTAGCCCTAGCCCTGTTACTCAGCCTTTATCACCTGAACAGGTGACTCAAGATAACCGTTACATCGATGCGTTATTCTTAAAAGAGTCCAATTTCTTTAAATTAGGAGTGGCTGTCAATGACAGCACGTTTATGACCCAAGATGGCATTTTCCTAAATAGTATTTCCTTAGAGCCAGTTGGCAAAGCAACACCATTTAGCGCCGCCTCCAAAGAGTCATTACATCTCAATCTGTTAGCAAAGGTAGTATTGAATGATGAGCGGGCGCAGCAATTACTTTTTGGACTTGATACAGATAATGCTGTTACCCATGCGCTGCATATACTTGAGCACAAGATGACAACATACGAGCAGTTTGATTCAGCATATCCAGCATTTGGCGGATTCCTGCCTTGGTTTATCTCAGAGGACAGAGGTAATGGCGTCAGCATGTACCCGCTTAGTGGATGGGAAGATAGCATGCCAGCATTGGACAATGGCCAATTGGCTTGGTCAATATTTGTTGTTTACCATACCCTTTACAATATGGGATACGACAGCATAGCCAGTCGCTATGAGCAGCGTTTTCAAAAAATGGCGACAAATGTTAAAACCCTATTTTTTGATACCCAGCGCAATGTTATCTCCGGTATCAGTCAATTTACTGATAGCAGTGGTAATCCAGACTCCTCATTGCCCCCTGAGCAACTTATCTACATTAAAGATAGCTACCCATTAACTGATCCATTTGAGGGTGAATTAATGGCTGTTTTTATGGCACTTTTCAGCCCTGACTTATTAGAAACACAAAAACAACAATTATGGGCAAATAAGTTTGTTAATACTCGAAATTATGCCGCGACTACAGGAAATACGCTGACGGTGATAGAAGGATGGGCGTTCTCTTCACACGAACAATGGAAATTTTTAATTTTGCCATACCTTGATAATAGGATCACCCGTGACTTATTTCTCAATGGTGAAAAAGTCAGAGCTGACTATTCAAATGAAAATGAGTTTCGTGGCTTTTTTGCCTCAGTAAACACGCCTGCAAACACCTATGAATCTCTTTTAGGTATTCAGGCTGTAGCATCACAAAGGGGTGTGAAAAACACCACCTTAGCGCCCTATGCCACTTTTCCCATGTTGTTAGCTGACCAAAACCAACAAACCAATACTGGACTCAAATGGCTAAAAAATATATTAGCCTACGACAACATGCTCAGTGAGTATGGCGCGCTTGAATCCTACGACACCTCAACATTTACGATTACGCCACTGTTGACATGGGATGGTAAAGCCCTGACTAGTTTAGCCATGATGGGGGGAGTGATAGATGAAACACGGGAGTTTATGATTAAAGAGGGTGTTTACCTCGAGTTTATGCACTTGGTTGATACGCAGTACAACATATTTAACGGCGAAATCAGTGGCATTGATTCGCTCATTGCTACCCCCTTAGATACCCGTGTTCCTGTCAGTCCATGTGCAACTAGTCACATTATCCTCGGTACAATTAATGATTTCGACTGTCAAAAATTAATACCGTTACCGGGCATTCGTATAGTTGAAAACTCACATATAACACCACAAAACTCAAGTCAGTTTATTGGTCAATATAACGATCCAACAGGACCTTGGGATGCGCTGGTTATTGACTTTCACCAAGTCATTGAACTTGCTAATCATGCTGTTTTTAGTATCAATTTGATGGCACCAGTAGAGGGGATTTTAAAAGTGAAGTTGGAAGGTGGCCAGTCCATGGAAGTGGAGTTAGACATGCAGGTGTCTCAGCTCAACAGTTGGGTTGAATATCAGTTCGATTTTTCTGCTCACATGAATGAAAATCATCAAAAAATAGCGGTGTTTTTTGAAGCGGGTCAAAACACCTCAGGCAATAACATCTATTACCTTGATGATCTCAAATTAGTCAGCAAAGAGACTGAGTGACAGCATAGAGAAGTAGACTCAGGATAGTATGAATTATCATGTTAAAAAGAGAACAGAGCCTCAAACATTGAGGCTCTTGCGTATCATTTATCTGCTAAACGGGCTCTCGTCACATTCGATAACATGCCAAGGCAAACCGTGCACATTTAGCATCTCCATAAAGGGATCTGGATCGAATTGTTCCATATTCCACACCCCAGGTTTTTTCCATGTGCCGTTTAACATCAGTGCCGCGCCTATCATGGCTGGTACACCAGTGGTATATGACACCGCCTGAGCACCCACTTCTTCGTGGCACTTGCCGTGTTCACAATTATTGTAGATAAAGATGGTTTTTTCTTGGCCATCTTTTATGCCGGTTATATAGGTACCGATGCAGGTTTGCCCCGTGTAACCGTCAGCCAATGAACCGGGATCGGGTAACACCGCTTTTAAAAACTCTAAAGGGATAATTTGCTGACCTTGGAAGTCGATAGGCGCAATGCTGGTCATGCCAATACCTTCAA
>Ga0307488_10000165_pt1 | contig 50103 bp, 39 predicted proteins | sample SB02metaG_FD_202248 | JGI IMG/M metagenome (GOLD analysis project Ga0307488, IMG submission 202248) | Sea-ice brine microbial communities from Beaufort Sea near Barrow, Alaska, United States - SB 0.2 | ecosystem: Environmental > Aquatic > Marine > Coastal | place: USA: Alaska | collected... | reverse complement strand
TCGCATTTTTCACGCAAAATAGCGCCGTTGGTTTTCCGCCCTTAGTTCAGCTGGATAGAACAACCCCCTCCTAAGGGGTAGACACAGGTTCGAATCCTGTAGAGCGGACCATTCCACTTCCTTTGACTCAATCCGGTTGTGACAAAATTACTGCGTTTAAACACTAATGAAACTGGTATCTTATTAATATAAAATTTTTATAGGTACATTGCATGACATTTCCAGCTACCAAGCAACATTATCTCTCGCCAGAGCAGAAAATTGCCTACGAGCGCGATGGGGCTATCATCATAAAAGGAGTGTTCAAAGAATGGATTGAAACGCTGCGTATTGGCTTCGACAAAGTCTTGAGCAACCCAAGTGAACATGGCCGTGAAAACGTCAGTGCTAACGACACAGGGAGCTTTTTTGAAGATTACTGCAACTGGCAGCGAATTCCCGAGTTCAAACACTGGATTGAACAGTCTGTCGGTGCCGCTATTGTAGGTGAAGCCACAGGTTCTAAGCGAATACAAGTATTTCACGAGCATATTCTAGTCAAAGAGCCTGGCACCTCAAAGCCAACTCCTTGGCACCAAGACCTACCCTATTATTGTGTAGAAGGCGAACAGACGGGTAGCTACTGGATACCGCTGGATCCCATCACGCCGGATAATACCCTCCAAGTTGTATTAGGTTCGCACCGCTGGCCCAAACTAGTGCGACCTAGTAAATGGTCAACCAATGCTTCGTGGTTCAGAGAAGACAGCCACTTTATGGAGATGCCAGACATCGACCGAGGTAATTTTACTATTCTTGCCCCAGAGTTAGCATTGGGTGATGCATTGCTGTTTAACTTTAAGACAGTTCACGGTGCACCTGGTAACCAAACTCGCAACCGTCGACGAGCATTTTCTACGCGTTTTATAGGGGATGATGTTCGTTATGTGGACCGAGGTGGTGCTACCTCTCCGCCTTTTAATGGCATCAACCTAAAAACCGGCGATAAGATGCGCGAAGACTGGTTCCCAGTCGTGTGGAAAAATTAAAGAAGTCTGATATATAGCAGTGATACTTAGCCAGTAAATAAATAATGAGTATGAAAAAATTCTAATATTTCTATTTTATCTGCGAGCACTAAGCCCTTACTGTCAAAGTTTTGTAGATCCTGGCTAGTTGGAAACGTGTAATAATGACCACCCGACTTTTGCGCTGAACTATCAATTGGAGCCTGAGCCGCTATTTTCTTCACTGTTTTAGCTATCTCTTCGACACCTTGTTCATACAGGGTAAGAACATGCCATAGGTATGAGCGTTTTTGGTTAACAGTCAAGGCGGTAACGGCTATCGTTCTGCCAGTATCTATCTGACTATTGTCAATGTAATGAAGCGTGCATCCGATCGTTTTATCACCATTCAACATTGCCCAAAATGTAGCCATTACCCCGCGATAAGTTGGCAATAACCCTGAGTGCAAATTAATCACGCCGAAACGGGGAATGCCAATGATTGCGTCTTTGAGGATGATACCGTAGCGAATTGAAATGATGAGATCAGGGTCTGTTTGTTTCAGTTTTTCAATGCCCTCCGCTGTATTTATGTTATTTAGTATCGATACAGGTGAACATAGTTGCTTAGAGAGCCCCTCGAAGCTTTTGAATTTGGCCTTGTGGCTGAGTTCACCATCTAATAATACTGATAGTGTTTCAGTAAACAGGTGTTGCTCGATAGACTTTAATGACAGCAATGGCGTTGGCTTATTGTCGTTACTCCCTACCTGTGAAGACAAAAACACGCTAACGTCATGATTGACAAGTAGCGCCAACAGCATATTAATTGCGTAATTACTGGCAATATCTTGATTAGCTAATATCGTAACTTTCATTATTGGGCGTCCTACGCGCGCTTGCGTGTCTCAAACCAGATATTAAGATAATTGCCCATAAATATAATCATGGCGCCAACGAAAACCCAGACATCGATGGCCTCATTATAGATCAGCATTGCCGCAACGGCGATGATCGGTAATCGGACAAAATCAAGCGGAGCAACCACCGTCGCAGGCGCTATGGTAAGGGCCTTCGTAATACAGAAATGTGCCAGTAATCCGCAACAGGCAACCAGTCCTAACAGCGGCATATCTATGGCACTGGGCAGTGCAATATTCCCATCATACCCTGCTGAAATCAAACCAAAAATCAATTGTAGCCCAGACATATAGAGCATTATAGCCGCAATGTTCTCTGTTCGAGTCAAACGTTTGGTGAACACATACGTAAGCGCAAAGAAAACCGCACAAGATGCCGCAGCTAGGGTGCCAGGATGCAGACTTCCTATATCAGGACGCGCAACAATCAGGATACCGATAAAGCCCATTAGCGCAGCGATGACACGTATCAATGTGAGGCGTTCCCCCAAAAGCAACGCAGAGAGTAAGATTACCCATAATGGTGTAGTAAATTCAAGTGCAAAAACCTGCGCCAATGGGATCATAGTCACCGCATAGAACCACAGGTTCTGGCCGCTAAAATGAAACACATTCCGAATGAGATGAGTACGCCAAGCACTGATGCCGACTTGCCTGAACGTTCCGGTTGCATAGATCAGCACTAGCACTATAAGCAAACCGATAGCCGAACGGTACAGCATGATTTCAAACGTATCAAAACCAGCACCAAGTTCCCGCCCCGCAATAGCCATAGCAGTAAAGCTCGATATAGCCCCCAACATCCACAAGGCGGCTTGAATGGTTTGATTCATAACCTACCTGCTATCTGGTTGCACCATACAATGCTTTTGGTTACCTCAAAAAAGACAGACTTATAAAACAATAAATCCGTAATTGATTGCGCCTGATGCGCTTTTTTTCTCATTGCAAATCCACAATCAACGTCATTCCAAAAAATATCCACAGTAGAACTAACAGCGTTAATTGCAAGAGGTTAAACGATGTACCTGTTTTATTCAACAGCCGATCAGCGCGAACAAAGACCACCCAGCAATATTAAATAACTGACTTTATTCATCATTATTATTAGGGACTAAATTCTGGCAAACATTCCAGACTGGATTACACGCTTTAGTCGGATATCGAATAGAGCCGCATGTAAATCCAGATCTACCAACGTGTCCTACTTTATATTAAGTGCGATTGACTTAGCACTTCAATAATCAATATATCGACTGGACTAAGTCCACCTAAATGACGTATAAGCGTTACTTAATAAACAACAATCAACGAGGTTCTTATATGTCACATTCTCTTCCCCATGACCCTTCGTTTTTTGCAGAGATGAGTGACGTTAAGCCGCTATCTGAATCAGATAAAGTCGCATTAACAAACAAAACTACTGAAACTCTAGCACAGAGACTGAAGCGCGAGGCCCTCATTGCTGAAGTTGAAATGGATGATAATGGATTGTCTGTTGATAAGGTTGAGCCGATTGATCCCCACGACTTTATTGAATACAAGCAAGATGGCGTGCAGCATGGTGTTTATAAAAATTTAAGACTGGGTAAATATCAAATCGACGTTACATTTAATATGACCCAGATGAAGTTTGATGAAGCACGTATCGGTTTATATAAAACCATAAAAGATTGTCATGAACGAGGTATCAGAACCCTATTAGTGCAACACGGGATGGGCCTAAACAGTAAACCCTTCCCTGCCTTTTTAAAGAGCTATGTTAATCAATGGCTACGCCAAATTGATATAGTCATTGCTTTTCACACCGCACTAAAACAGCACGGTGGGTTAACCTCGGTATATGTTTTAATAAAAAAGCATCCAGACCAAAAGCTGATCAATCGCGAAAGAAACCGACGCGTTGGTTAGCCAACAAACACCCGCGCGTTTCTGAACATACGCATCCAAGGACCATCTTCTTTCCATTCCTCAGGATGCCATGAGTTGCTAACAGTTCTAAATACACGTTCTGGATGGGGCATCATAATAGTGCTGCGACCATCGAGTGACGTTAACCCTGTGATCCCTTGCTCTGAACCATTCGGATTCGCAGGATAGTCGTTTGTTATATGACCGTAATTATCAACATAGCGCAACGCAATCTGATTTTCATTTTGCAACGCCGATATTTGCTTATCCAAAGTAAACTCCGCACGCCCTTCGCCATGAGAGACTGCAATAGGCAGACGAGAACCTTGCATACCCGCCAATAATACCGAAGGTGAGTCACCGACTTCAACCATCGCTACGCGTGCTTCAAAGCGTTCAGATTGGTTGGTCACAAAATGTGGCCAATGCTGCGCACCCGGGATTAACGACTTCAAATTGGATAACATCTGACAACCGTTACATACACCTAAGGAAAAGGTAGTGTTACGTTCAAAAAACGCTTGAAAAGTCGCCTTTACCTGCGCATTAAACAAAATTGATTTAGCCCAGCCTTCCCCTGCACCTAGTACGTCACCGTAACTAAAACCACCGCAGGCAACCAAACCGGCAAAGTTATCTAGATTACGTCCTGCTAACATGTCACTCATGTGCACATCAATGGGCGTAAATCCAGCACGATGAAATGCAGCCGCCATTTCAACATGTGAGTTAACACCTTGTTCGCGTAGTATTGCTATTTCAGGTTTAGCACCTACATTTATGAATGGGGCGGTAACGTCTTTATTTACGTCGAACTTCAATAAGCTGTGCAAACCTGGATTGTCCGGGTCACTTTTAGCATCGTGTTCTTGTTGAGCACAAGCAGGATTATCACGCAGCGTTTGCATTGCGAAGGTGGTGCTTGACCACAACTGGCGAAAATAAGTGCGGGTATTTTTTATAATGCATTTGCCTTCATCAAAGAAAGATATTTGGTCGTTATCAGATACGGTGCCGATAGTATGGATTAATTGGCTTAATTCATACTTTGTAGCTAGTGCTAATACCGCTTCTTTAGCATTGTCACTAACTTGAATAACAGCGCCCAATTCTTCGCTAAATAAAGTCGATGCAACATCATTGCCTAAACCGGTAATATCTATTTCTACGCCGGCTTTTCCAGCGAAAGCCATCTCGGTGATAGTCACAAATAATCCGCCGTCAGAGCGATCATGATAAGCACTGATGAGTTCTTTTTCGACAAGCTCTTGCATCAATAAGTAAAACGATTTTAATTGCTGAGCGGAATCAACATCAGGTGTCGTTTGGCCTAGTTTTCCGTAAACCTGAGCTAAGCATGAACCACCCATACGATTTTGTTTATTACCTAAATCGATTAACATCAAACTGCCGCCATCCATTTGACGTAGTTGTGGGGTAATCGTTTTACGCACATCTTTTACTGCGCCGAAAGCGGTAATAACTAATGATAGTGGAGATGTTACGGCTTTTTCCTCTCCATTTTCTTGCCATGCCGTTTTCATCGACATTGAATCTTTTCCAACAGGGATAGTTAAGCCAAGTTCAGGACACAACTCTTCACCTATCGCTTTAACAGCGGCGTACAATCCTGCATCTTCACCAGGGTGATTAGAAGCGGACATCCAGTTTGCAGACAACTTAATACGTTTGATATCACCAATATTTGTACCGGCAATATTAGTCAACGACTCAGCAACGGCCAAACGCGCTGACGCTGCATGGTTTAACAAAGCAACGGGCGTGCGCTCACCAATTGACATCGCTTCACCGTAGTAGGTGTCAAATGCAGAGGTGGTTACCGCCACATCTGAAACGGGTACTTGCCAAGGACCCACCATTTGATCGCGCGCCACCATGCCAGTAACTGACCGGTCACCAATGGTGATAAGGAAGGTCTTGTCCGCTACAGTGGGTAACTGTAAAACTCGTTTAATCGCGTCTTCAACATCAATTGTAATTGTCTCAAACACATCGCCTTTAGCTGTTGAAGAAACCACATCCTTGCTCATTTTAGGTGGCTTACCGAGCAATACATCCAATGGCATATCAATGGGTTTATTACCAAATTTTTTGTCAGTTAAGGTTAACTGTTGCTCGCGTGTTGCTTCACCTACCACTGCAAAAGGCGCTCTTTCACGCTGACAAATGGCTTCAAATACAGCCAGATTTTCGGGTGCGACAGACATCACATAACGTTCTTGAGATTCGTTGCACCAAATTTCCAATGGCGACATACCCGGCTCATCATTTGGTACATTTCGAAGTTCAAATATACCGCCACGCTCAGCGTCATTAACTAGCTCAGGGAAAGCATTAGATAGGCCGCCTGCGCCGACATCATGGATAAACTGGATGGGATTGTCATCACCTAGTTGCCAACACTTATCAATAACTTCTTGGCAACGTCTTTCCATTTCTGGGTTTTCACGCTGCACAGATGCAAAATCAAGATCAGCATTACTTTCACCAGAGGCGACCGAAGAAGCGGCGCCACCGCCAAGACCGATGTTCATTGCTGGCCCGCCGAGTGCAATTAGTTTTGCGCCAACCGTAATCTCAGCTTTTTGAATATGATCTTTCTTTATGTTACCCAGGCCACCGGCCAACATGATGGGCTTGTGATAACCGCGCACTTCCTCGCCATTAAAGCTATCTACTTTTTGTTCGAATGTTCTAAAGTAACCGAGTATATTCGGGCGACCGAATTCGTTGTTAAATGCAGCTCCACCTAGAGGGCCTTCTAACATTATATCGAGCGCTGTTACGATCCGTGCAGGCTTACCATAGGCGACTTCCCATGGTTGTGGGAGTGTTGGGATATTAAGATTAGATACGCTGAAGCCAACTAAACCGGCTTTTGGTTTAGAACCTCGTCCAGTTGCACCTTCATCTCGAATTTCGCCACCTGAACCTGTAGCTGCACCGGCAAACGGCGATATAGCTGTTGGATGGTTATGCGTTTCGACCTTCATTAAAATATCAATATCTTGATGATGATAATCGTAGGCTTGAGTTTTCGCATCTGGATAAAAACGCCCTGCTTTCCAACCTTCCATAACAGCAGCATTATCTTTGTACGCGCTATGCACAAAGTCACTCGACACTTCAAACGTATTTTTGATCATTTTGAATAATGATTTAGGTTGAACCGCACCATCAATAGTCCAATCCGCATTAAATATTTTATGACGGCAATGCTCACTGTTGGCTTGTGCGAACATATACAATTCGATGTCATTTGGATTGCGGCCGAGCTTTGTAAAACTATCAAACAGATAATCAACCTCGTCGTCAGCTAATGCTAGGCCTAATTTTTTATTTGCTTGTTCAAGCGCGACCTTACCCTCTTCGAGAATAGGTACTGATGAAAAAGGCTTGGCGTCAGCCTGTACAAACAATTGTTGTGCATTTTCGAGTTGCGTAAATACGGCCTGAGTCATTCGATCATGGAGGGGTGCAGCAATCGTAGCTAAATCACTGACTGCAAAATTAGCGGTTTTGTCACTAAACTCGATGTAATAAGCAATACCACGTTCTATTCGGTGTATTTGTGACAATCCTGAATTCTTCGCAATATCCGTCGCTTTTGATGCCCAAGGTGAAATAGTCCCTGGACGCGGCGTAACTAAAACAAAATAACCGGAATCATCAATATGTTCAGTGTGAGGTCCGTAGGTTAATAGTTGTGAAAGCACAGACATATCGGCTTCGTTCAACTCACTTTGTAGGTCAACAAAATGAACATATTGAGCTTTGACGCTCGACACGCCTATTCCAAGGGCGGCGAATTGCGCCAATAGCTTATCTTGTTTGAATGAAGAAAGAGCAGATGAACCGCGAAGAATTAACATAATTTGGATACCAATTTGAGGCCGCAATACAGATTTTTGCAAGCAAAGGCGAAGGTCAGCAATTGGCGCCAGATTATAGAGCAAAAGCAAGCGATTGATAAGTCATGATGTAAGGAGAATTTTACTTTTTTTGCAATAACTTACTGTTTTTTTGCAATAACTTACTGGATGCTTTGGCTAAAGTTAGTCACAATAGGATTTATGAAATCAAAAACGCGAATATTGATGGTAAAGAGCATTAACGACAAACCATTACTTAATAGAAAAATAGCCAAGCAATTCAAGAAGATAATTGCGTGTGTGATTTCTATTTTGAGCTTTTTAGTGCTCAGTAGCTGCTCTCAACCGCAGCCATCCTCATCTCTGGGCTCTATTTTGGACGCGGGTGTATTAAAAGTAGGTTCAGTTTATGGCCGAACAACCTATTATAATGGTCCGACATCACCCGAAGGCTTCGAGTTTGAGCTTGCGCAAGGCTTTGCCGATTACCTAGGTGTCAAACTAGAAGTCTATCCATACTACTCTTACAGAGAATTATTGCCTCAGTTGGATAATCATCAAGTTGATTTAATTGCTGCTAACGTCACCATGACCCAACAACGTAAATCAAAATATCGATTTGGCCCTGCATATCAATCGGTTAATTTTGAATTGGTGTATAAAAAAGGCGAAGACCGTCCGCGTGACATCGAACAGTTAGAAGGCAATCTAACCATAGTAGCTAATGATTTATATAGAGAGCCTCTAGCGTCATTGATTGACGAAAGTGAGACTATGTTTTGGACTGAAACTGACGAAAAGGATATTGAAGAGTTACTAGAAATGGTATCAAAGGATGAGTTGGATTATACCATTTCTGATTCCAACATCTTAGCAGTTGCCCGCAGACGCTATCCAAATCTTGGTATCGGATTTTCTGTAACCGATACCTTAGAAATCGGCTGGTTACTAAATAAGGACACAGATGATTCCTTGCGAGCTGCGTTAATCGAGTATTTCGGTAGTATACAATCTAATGGCTTTTTTAGTGCGCTCGAAGATAAGTACTTTGGTCACGTTCAGTCATTTGATTATGTTGATACGCGCGCATTTATGCGATCTGTAGACAAAACGCTCCCTGTATTTAAAGAATTATTTGAAGCCTATGCTGGTGACAATGATTGGCGTTTACTCGCCGCTATGAGCTACCAAGAAAGCCATTGGAAACCAAAAGCGACATCGCCGACAGGTGTGCGCGGAATGATGATGCTAACTTTAGGCACCGCCAAGGACATGAATGTTACCTCACGCACTGATGCTGAACAAAGCATCAGTGGTGGCTCTCGATATTTCAGTAGCTTGTTACGTAGAATACCAGCAAGGATACAGTCTCCCGATCGTATATGGATGTCACTGGCCGCTTACAATGTTGGCTTGGGACACTTAGAAGATGCTCGAGTAATAACACAAAGCCAAGGCTATAATCCTGATTTATGGGTAGATGTGAAAAAGCACTTGCCACTACTTAGGCAGAAAAAATTCTACAAATCGACGCGTTATGGATATGCGCGCGGGGACGAAGCAGTTAATTATGTGGATAATATCCGCCGCTATTATGACACTTTAATTTGGTTAGAAGACCAAACAGATTTGCCTTTAATCGACGAATTTCCTGTAGATCCCGAACAAGCATTAGAACAAACAGATGATCAGAATAGCGAAAGCAACTCTGGCTAGGCGACTGAAGGGGGATCTTCTGTGCAGGCTCCTACAAAATAAGCCACGAGATAAACTGGCAACATTTTCTAAAAGTTTGACTATATTTACTGTAATGTGAGACAAATAGAAAATAGAGTCGTTTAATTGAACTTAAGTAGCAGATTACCCTCTAATTGGATGTCGAAGTCTGGCTTACACAATAGTGAGTTGGGCATAAAACTTAATTAATGAAAAGCGCGTTTGCTAAAAATAAGCAACGGTTAAAAAAAGAAGATATATATGAAAAGAAATAGAAGTTTTAACGCTTCTCGTACCCTGAGAGCGAATAATCAACGTAGAACAATGCTAAAAAGAACGCATCAAAAAATAATGGCTCGTCGCAAATTGTTTGCAATAACTGGTCTAACGGAAGAATGCAGCGAAGCCTCCTAATTTAGCCTTTCTTTTGTTTCCTCCTTTGTTTAAAAAATGCTGAAATTTGAGCGCCACAATCATCCTGTAAACATCCCCCTGTAACTTCCATTTTGTGATTAAGAGAGTCATGTTGAACAATGTTCATGGTCGTTCCTGCAGCACCGGTTTTTTGATCATAAGCACCAAATACGACTCTCTTTATGCGGCCGTGAACTAATGCTCCTGCGCACATAGGGCAAGGCTCTAACGTAACGTAAAGGGTAGCGTTTAGAACCCGGTAGTTTTCGAGGTTTTTAGCCGCTTCTCTTAATGCCAGCATTTCGGCATGAGCTGACGGATCATGCAGCGCTATTGACTGATTATAGCCCTGCCCAATGATCATAGAATCCACCACAATAATTGCGCCAACAGGTACTTCGCCAATCGCTTGTGCTTTCTCAGCAAGCAACATTGCTTGGCGCATAAAAGAGGCATCAACTTCATTTTCACCCTCTTCAGACCAATGACGCACGTCAACAATACTTTTTTGCAGTGGATTGTTTTTTTTAAGGTGTTGACTCGATGTAATCTGCACAAACTGGTCTTTATCGGTATTTGTCATTCAAACTTCGCTTGTTGAAAATGCGGTGTCTACTTGTTATATTCTTATCATACTAAGCCCTTAGAACCGTGTCACTTTTATCGTAAATTTTATAAACACTTATATTGTTACGCCACTTACACAATAATATTTAAGAAAGATAAAGAGTTACAATTTAATTCTGGTCAAATTCACCTATTATTAGTCTATCAACTAAAATCGTATTATTAACTCTATTAATTAAAAACATAATACATTGATTTAATTCACGTATATTTCTGGCAGAGATTTTGCAGAATGTTTCACTGAGTATTAAGTAGAGACACGCAGACACTAATACAAAACAAAGCAATCTCATCAGTAATGGGCGACTACATTTTGTAACATGCCATAAAATGTTTATTTTGAGCACATAAGCCTTTATTAGTGAAGATGAAATATCTACTATTAACAGTAGGGATATGCGAAGCCAATAAACCGTTTAGTCTGTAATAATCGTTAAATCAATTATTAACAACTATCAATAAAACTGACAACGACTTTGCTTATCGAATAATATGAGAGTAGGAGAATCAGAATGAATTTAACCGCGATTTTTATTGTAGCTATTATTGTTGGTGGAATAACCAGTATTATATCTACACTGTCTAATAAGAAAAATAAAGAAACTAACAAATTTAGTAAACAAGAACGTGACGATATACAAATGCAAATTCAGCAAATGAGCGCACGAATAGAAACACTAGAGCGAATTGTTACCGATGAAAAATATTCTTTAAACCAACAATTTGCGGATCTAAAATAGGAACCAAAAAAATACATGACTACTCAATATGAAGATTATTCAATTGGCACGGCGGGCAAAGCTTGGGACAAAGCAGAAAAGCGCCAATGGCTAGCAGCACAGACTAAAAAACGAAGCTACTTTGAGGACGTCCAAAAAAGGTTAGTAGCATTGGATAATACGGAGTATGAGGTTGAGCAATATGGTGTGTTAGCTTATGCTGATTTAGGCTTTTCTGACTATCCATTATATTCTGTCAAAGTAGGCACATTCGATAAAGACCGTGACACTATTCTTGTTACAGGCGGCGTCCATGGTTATGAAACAAGTGGCGTGCATGGTGCTTTAGATTTTATTGAAAACCACGCTAAAAAATACTCCGATAATGTTAATATATTAGTCCTTCCTTGCATTAGCCCTTGGGGCTACGAAACAATAAATCGCTGGAACCCGCATACTATCGATCCGAACAGGTCGTTTTACAACGATGGCCCAACTGACGAAGCTAATTTAGCGATGCAGTGTGCAAAGGCTTCAGACCTCAACATCCTTATGCATATTGATTTGCATGAAACTACCGACACCGACAACTCGGAGTTTCGTCCAGCATTAGCGGCAAGAGATGCTATTGAACAAGGACTTTGGGAAATCCCTGATGGTTTTTATACTGTTGGTGATAGCGCTCGACCGCAAAACGACTTTCAAACGGCAATTATTAATGCGGTAAAACAAGTCACTCACATTGCCGAGGCTGATAGCAGTGGCAAAATAATTGGTTCAGATGTCCATCAACTAGGCGTTATTAACTACGATAAAAAACAGCTGTTCTTGTGCGGTGGCTTTACCGATGCTGTTTATGTCAGCACAACTGAAGTCTATCCAGATAGCCCCAATGCAACCCCTGAGATTTGCATCAAAGCGCAAGTCGCCGCGATAACCGGCGCACTTGGATATGTGTTAACTCATTCTTTGAGTTAACATCAAAAAAGCCATACGAAAGAAGCGCTAATTGCGCTTCTTCATTCGTGCGCTTTGCTCTGCCCTTTTTTCTTCTCGCTTTTCTTTTCTATCTTTTTTATCAGGTGTTAACGAGCCATCTTTGAATTGCTGTTTCCGTTTATCTTTATCGGTTATTTTTTTCGCTGCTACTTCTGCCATTTCTTTTTTCTCTTGAACCAGCATCGCTGGTGTTTCAAGGGTAATCCGGCCTAATTTCCCTGAGCGAAGTTCGTTAATCAATACTTCGCATATTTTATGCAGATTAACGCGTCCGCCTGCTCTTAAAGCACCTCGTTTTGCAGCAGCAAGTTCTAAAAATTCGATTTCAGTATCAGGTAAATCATCAATTTTAAAACGTTCTTTCATTAATTCAGGATACGTTTTAATTAGATAATCGGCCGCATAAAAACCAACATCGTCATATTCCATCGCGGTATCTTTCACCGCGCCCGAAGCAGCTAAGCGATAGCCTGTGTTGGGGTTTTCAAGTTTTGGCCAAAGTACGCCAGGCGTATCGTACAAAACAATACCACTGCCCAAATTAATACGTTGTTGATTTTTCGTGACCGCAGGTTCGTTACCTGTTTTTGCGATAACGCGGTCAGCTAGAATATTAATTAATGTCGACTTTCCAACATTAGGAATACCCATGATCATCGCGTTAATAGTTTTTACCGAGGCGTCTTTTTGCGCACATGTTTTACGAATAAGATCGATGATTTGTTTCGTTTTTGCCGGATCATCAGTGGATGTTGTGAACGTTTTAACACCCCGTTCCGCTTCCAAGTGCGCTTGCCACTTTGCGGTCATTTCCGGATCTGCTAAATCAGACTTGTTTAGAATTTTTAGACAAGGTTTGTCTCCCCTTATCTTCGCTATTTCTGGGTTTTCACTTGAATAAGGAATACGCGCATCAAGTACTTCAATCAGAATATCAACCTGACTAAGCGCTTCTTTTATTTCTTTAAGGGCTTTGTGCATATGCCCTGGGAACCAATGAACGGCCAATTTGACTATCCTAAAAATTATCAATTGAGTGTATTTTACTGCATTTGATTTATTTTATTTGATTAATTTCCGTAAAGTAAAAAGTTCTCGATGCGCTCAACTCTTCTAGGCTTCCCTGAAATGACTAATACATCGTTAGCAATGATGAGCGTATCGGAATGAGGTTCTTCTATTTCTTTATTGTCGCGCCTTAAGCCAGTGATTTTGACGCGCCTACGTTCAATATCCAATTCCTTAATGGTTTTGTTTACCGCAAAAGCACCGTTAGTAATCATAACCGCATGCATGAATTCGAGTTTGTCTTTTGTGCCGTAGGTAATTTCAGTAGTTTCGCCAGGATAGAATCCATGCATATGCTGGTAGCCTTTCTTGCGCTCATTGCGCACGCGCTTGAGTATACGAGACATCGGTACACCGGCATAATGTAATATTTGAGAAACCAACATCAAGCTGCCTTCTTGTATCTCTGGTACTACTTGTGAAGCACCCGCAGAATAAAAATCATCCGATTGGTAGTCTTTTCTAGTTCGCACAATAACCGATAGGCCTGGTTTTAAAGCGGTAATAACGTTAACCACTCTTAATGCTTTATCATGATGATCAAAAGTAATAAGCGCCAATTGCGCATTGGCAATACCTGCTGACTTCAGTAAGTCACGTTGTGATACATCACCGAACATCACGTTTTCTCCGGCTGAGCGGCTTTCATGCACTCGAATAGGATCGAAGTCTAATGCGACATAATCAATTCCCTCAAGCCTGAGCATGCGGGCAACAGATTGCCCCACTCGGCCAAAGCCTAAAATAAGGATATGATTAGTAAAATCTTTAGCTTCATGTTGGTTCGGTTCGCTTGTGATTGCTTCGATATCTTTGTTAGGCGCAATCCATTGAGCAAATTTACCACTGACATTAATGAGCCAAGGCGTTATCGCCATGCTCAACAAGCCTATGCTGATTATCATTGAAGACTGTTTCGAGCTTAGCACTTGATTCTGCACAGCCAACGCGGCGATAACAAAACTAAACTCGCCCATTTGCGCTAACTTCATTCCCGCAGCCCAAGCATCTCGCCTATTTTGCTTAAAAATAAATGCACTAAAGCTCACTACTGCGGTTTTTAATATCACCATAATGAGTAGCCCCAACAGGATCCAATGAAACTCCAAAACAAAGATATTGAGTTCCAGTTTCATACCCACAGTAATGAAAAATAAGCCCATCAAAATATCTCGAAACGGACGGATATCTGCCTCTAGTTGATGTCGATATTGAGATTCGCTTAACATCATGCCAGCTAAAAATGCACCTAGCGCCATGGACAAACCAAAAGCATATGTCGTTCCTGCAGCTAATAAGGCAACGAGAATCGTAGTGAGAACAAATAGCTCATCAGTTCTTGTACGAGCAATTTCGTTGAAAATTCGAGGAAGTAGCCAGCGCCCAACGCAAAGAAGTAAAACGACAACAACAACGCCTTTAAATAGTGCCATTAGCAATGCTAGACCGACGCTTTGGTCAGAGCTGGGCGCTAATAAGGGGATCGCAATAAGAAAAGGCAAAACGGCTAAGTCTTGAAACAACAATATACTAACGGCGATTTGTGAACGCGGCGTATTCAGGCGACCCGCTTCATCTATTTGCTTTATCACAATCGCAGTAGAGGATAATGCAAGCATACCACCAATAATAATTGATGTGCTTATCGATTGACCAAACAACAATGCGATGCCTGCAAAGAGTGCTGTTGTGAAAAGCATTTGTCCTGCGCCAACACCAAACACTAAATGGCGCATAGCAACTAGCTTAGGCAATGAAAATTCGAGCCCTAATGAAAACAGCAGAAACACAATGCCAACTTCTGCCAACAAATGCATCTGTTCAGGGTCGTTATAAAGAGAGAGTACTTCGGGACCGGCCATTACCCCAACCAGCAGATAAGCGAGTATCGCAGGTAATCCGGCCCGTTTAAAACACCATACTAAGAAGACAGACAAGGCCATTAAAGCAATAGCATTGATAAAAGCTTGGTTCAAAACACTCCCCTACTTGAAAATAAAAATAGGCACGACTATTGCTTAATGATTTTATATTATACGTTAGCACTTTCGTTAAGCATCGTATTTAGTTAGCTAGAGCGGGTAATGCAATAAAAAAGATACATAAATGCGTATTATCAGCAATAACTATTAGCGAGTAATAATATGACCAATAAACGACAACTCGACGCTCATACCTAGTATGCAGTTTAGTTGACTTGTCGTTATTAGGTTTATTCATAATGGTCGCATAGTTTTACAATGCAACATACCTTTTAAATGAATCAAAGCGTCAAGAAAACGGCAGTAATAATAAAACACACATAAACGAATAAAAACAGTGATAAAAATATCACGTGAAATCATTTCGGAGTAAAAATGGATAACTTTGCAGTATATGAAGTAGAAGGACATAAGGATGTTTCTCTGCATGAGCCTAGTATAGCTCAAGCATTTATATACGATGAAACAAGATTGACCTCTGTGCTATCAAGCAACGAGTCATCCAGCATAATGCGTCGTATGTTAGAAACCATTGAATTAGAAAAGTTAGCGCACACTTATTTTGAGTTACTTAGTAAAAAATTACCTTGTACCTCAATAAAAATAAGCTTTTCTGATCGATTTTTATGCTTTGGTAACGTAGCGAAAAATTCTCGTAGTATGAAAATATCATTAGATTATGGACATTCTCCTGGTGCTCTGCAGCAAGCAGAACTGTCCTATGTATTCTCAAAAGTCCTGTCACCTTTACAGCGCAAATTACTGTCTGAGATACATGCAATTTATGCGTTGGGATTAAAGCACGCTTTGGAGTATTACCGAATTCGCCAACTGGCGACTAAAGACATGCTAACAGGGTTATATAATCGTTCCCATTTTAATGATTCACTGCATAAATTAATGAGTAGTAGCCTGCGTAATAAGCAAACTTTCGGTTTACTCATTCTTGACTTAGATAACTTTAAACGAGTTAATGACGGCCACGGTCATCAGCAAGGTGATAAAGTGTTGGTGGAGTTTGCTAGTTTATTAACAGGTTCGTTACGAGATTCTGATCACGCTTTCAGATTTGGTGGGGATGAGTTCTGCTGTTTACTTTTGGACAGTGACCCAAAAGCAAATGAGCGAGTTGCAAGACGCATTCAAAAGGCAATTGCAAAACACCCTCTTTTTTCGCAACATAACGTGTCTGTGAGTGTTGGTGCAACAACATTTTATGCTATTGACACACAAGAAACCTTATTCAAACGCGCAGATACGGCATTATATGCAGCAAAACACTCGGGTAAAAACGTATTCAAAGCAGCCTAGATAATCCAATTCGTATAATTTATTTCACTGCGTAGGAAATTACCGACAAGAGGCAAGTCATTGCCCTGTCGTTAAACTTGTTGAATAAGCTTCTGTATAGCGTCAGTGTTTGCAGATCTCGCTTGAAATTGCGCACTGAAAATAAGTTTGTCGCCGAGTTGTAAAGCAATAACTTGCTCGTTGAGGCAAAGAATAGGCATTGCCATGCGTCGCCATGGCCTCACCCCACTCTCTTTCATCCACGCTTTAATCGTTTTTGTAGGTCTATTAGCATAAAGGCAGACTTTGCGATGTAAATTGCCATAAGTGACGTTCACATGCTCAATATTGTTGTCCAATTCAATTTGAACGCTATAAGCGAGCGCTGGATCATTAGCTATATCTGACAACGCCACCCAATATAAATACTGATTAAAACTGCGGCACTGCCAACTATCTACTTGCACATAACCCACTTGATCCGCTTTCGCGGTTCTCAGTTTTTGGATCTCATATAGTTGAGCAGCAGAAACACTAAAACCAGTCTGCTGAGCACTCCAAAGCCTGATGACCTCGCTAAGTAGTTTATCTGGCAAAGTGGATAAACCAGATAGCGACAATGCAGCTTCCTCATTTTCAATTTTTTGCAGCGCTTCCATCGCGAATGTTTCAATTAATTGATTTTGCGACGCACACAATAATGCACTTCTAATGATGGTTGTATTAATTTGCGGCCACTTTTTTTTGAGTACAGGCATAACCTCGTTACGCAAAAAGTTTCGATCAAACGACGTGTCTTGATTCGACTCATCTTCCACCCAAGTCAATTCATACTCTCGAGCATAGGCGAGTATTTCTTGTTTTCCTATTCCTGTGTTTATCCAAGGTCGCGCATATTGCACTGAGCTTGTTTTGGTAAACCGTTCAGCCATGCCACTTAGCCCTTTAGGCCCAGATCCACGCTTCAGTTGCAGCAGAACTGTTTCGGCTTGGTCGTCTTCATGCTGCCCTAGCAAAACGACTGAATCCGCAGGCGCTAATTGATCTATCGCTGAATACCTGGCGTCTCGCGCTAGTGCTTCTAGACTTTTCCTCGGCGCTGGCTGAACATTCACTTTGGAATATTGAAATGGAATTTCACACTGGAATGAAAGTGTAAATTGCTCACAAAGTTGCTGGCAAAAGAAGAGCCAATCATCTGCATTTGGACTAAGTCCATGATGTATATGGATCGCATTTACAGTAAAAGAAGATTGGGTTTGTGCTCGAAGGGCTAAACAAGCATGCAACATAACAACAGAATCGACACCACCGCTCAATGCAATGGCCACCGACTTACAATGAGGGGGAACACAGCTCTGAATACTTTTGACGAGCTGTGAGGTCATTGACATAACAATTCCGTTAGTGAAAGTCGCGTTGGTTAGGAAAATAAATCCCTAACCAATTATCGATGCTGTAATTAAATGACTAACAGTAGCCAAATGACATTAGCCGCTCATAACGCTCTTCCAACAACGTTTCTGTTGGTAAGGTTTGAAGTTGTGCAAGCTGTTGCTTTAACACCGCTTTCAAGTTAGCAGCCATACCAATGTAATCTCTATGTGCAGCACCGAGTGGTTCTTCTACGATACTATTAATAAGACCTAAAGCCTTAATTTGCGGCGCAGTAACACCCATCGCTTCTGCTGCAATAGACGCTTTGGCAGCACTCTTCCACAATATTGACGCACAACCTTCTGGCGAAATAACAGAATACGTACTGTATTGAAGCATATTCACTCTATCACCAACACCAATGGCGAGCGCGCCACCGGAACCACCTTCACCGATCACCGTACAAATAATGGGAACGGAAAGCTCAGCCATGACTTTTAGGTTCATTGCTATTGCTTCACTTTGATTACGCTCTTCTGCACCCACTCCCGGATAAGCCCCAGGCGTATCAATAAAGGTAAGAATAGGTAATTTGAATCGCTCAGCCATATTCATTAAACGCAATGCTTTGCGATAACCTTCAGGTTTAGGCATACCAAAGTTACGCTTGATTTTTTCTTGCGTATCACGTCCTTTCTGATGCCCAATAACCATAACAGGAATACCATCTAGCTTTGCGAGGCCGCCAATAATGGCTTTATCGTCTGCATAAGCCCGATCGCCGGCTAGCTCATCGAAATCAGTCAGCATATTGTCAATATAGTCCTGAGTATAAGGACGCATAGGATGGCGGGCAATTTGCGTTATTTGCCATGCACCCAAATTTGCAAACACCTTTTTGGTTTGCTCTGAGCATTTCTCTCTTAGCTTACCAATTGCTTCTTCTATACCTACGTCGAACTCGCCGCCTTGATTGACGATACGAAGTTCTTGGATTTTGGCTTCTAACTCAGCAATAGGCTGCTCGAAATCCAAAAAATGTCCACTCATGATTAATCCTAACATATTGTAAAACCTAGATAATACTAGGTTTTTAGTTAAATTCTAAGTTAACTTGCTCTGCGCCTAATACATGGCGCAACTCAACTAATAATTGTTCTTCTGGCTCTACACACCATTGTGCACCTGATGCAATCGTTGCTTCAACATCTTCATGTTGCACATGAATATGCAGTGGGCAGGTACCATTTTTATACACTTGCAATATACCTTGCACTTTAGCCACTGTTGACAGAGTACACAACTTTTCTGGAATACTTATTTTCAATTGTTTGACGTATTTAGATCGAGCTTGAACAATAGTTAACACATCTTTTGCGTTTATTGTATTGCCACCGTTGAAATCATCAAAGCTGACCTGTCCTTTTACCCACAATAAATTGTCAGCAACTAACACAGATTCAAATTGTTCATACATCTCTGGGTAAAACCGTACGTCCATTCTGGCAGACTTATCATCTAATGTCACAATACCCCATCGACGACCCTTTTTATTGGTCATAACACGCACACCGATGACTAATCCGACGGTGCTGATGAAGTGATCACGATTGGTCGGGGTTAAGTCTGCTAGCCTGCCATCTGTATATTGCTTAATCTCTTTCAAATACTGATTAATTGGATGCCCAGTTAAATATAGTCCTAAGGTTTCTTTTTCGCCATCTAACCATACTTTTTCTGACCATTCAGGTACTTTTGCAAATGCATTCGTAATGTCACCCTCAGACGCTATTTGCACTCCAAATAAATCAGCTTGACCGGCAAGTTCGGCTTTTGCGTGTTGACTGGCAGCATTAATTGCGTCTTTAATGGTTGCCATTAATGCCGCTCTATGTGGGCCTAAATTGTCCATAGCTCCGCTAAGGACTAATTTCTCAAGCACCCGTTTGCTCACGCGCTTAACGTCAACTTTGGCACAAAAATCAAACAAATCTTTAAAATTGCCTTCCTGGTGTCGCGCTTCGATAATAGCTTCAACAGCACCTTCACCCACGCCTTTAATCGCACCAATACCATACACGATCTGGCCTTCACCATTGACCGTGAACTTATATTGGCCTGCATTAAGGTCTGGTGGCAGAATATCTATATTCATGTGCCCACATTCATCGACAAGGGTTACTATTTTGTCAGTATTGTCCATATCCGCAGACATAACCGCAGCCATAAATTCGGCGGGGTAATGTGTTTTTAACCAAAGCGTCTGATAAGACACCAGCGCATAAGCTGCTGAGTGTGATTTGTTAAAACCATAGCCGGCAAACTTTTCTACTAAGTCGAATATCTTTATCGCTAAATCAGGATCAATGTTGTTGTCTGCAGCACCTTGCTCAAATGACTCGCGCTGTTTAGCCATTTCTTCTGCATTTTTCTTACCCATTGCGCGGCGCAACAAGTCAGCACCGCCAAGTGAATAGCCAGACATTACCTGAGCAATCTGCATGACTTGCTCTTGATAAAGAATGATGCCGTAAGTTGGCTCAAGGATCTCTTGCAAACACTCATGCTGATATTCAGCATCAGGATATGAAATAGCTTCACGTCCATGCTTTCTATCGATGAAGTTGTCAACCATTCCAGACTGCAATGGACCGGGTCTAAACAAAGCGACTAGTGCTATTATATCTTCGAAGCAATCGGGCTTAAGACGGTTAATTAAGTCTTTCATTCCTCGCGATTCTAACTGGAATACGGCCGTTGTTTGGGCTTTTTGCAGTACTTTAAAACATTTGGGATCTTCAAGAGGAATTTGGGTAATATCAATCTCTACACCCTGCACTTCTCTGATCATATCGGTTGCCCACTGAATAATAGTCAGTGTGCGCAAACCTAAGAAATCGAACTTAACCAAGCCTGCAGTTTCAACATCATTCTTATCAAACTGAGTGACTGGGTTAGCCCCCGTATCGTCGCAGTATAACGGCGAGAAATCAGTAATAGTGGTAGGTGATATTACAACACCGCCAGCGTGCTTACCTGCATTTCGAGTTACGCCTTCAAGAATACGCGCAGTATCAATGAGCTCTTTAACGTCTTCGTCTTGCTCATAAAGTTCAGGTAATCTGGGCTCAACCGCAAATGCTTTTTCCAAGGTCATGCCCGGATCAGCCGGTATCATTTTCGAAATACGGTCAACAAAGCCATAAGGATGACCTAGTACTCGTCCCACATCACGAATAACGGCTTTTGCCGCCATCGTACCAAAGGTAATAATTTGAGATACCGCATCACGACCATAGATCTCGGCAACGTGATCAATAACTTCGTCGCGACGGTCCATGCAAAAGTCGATATCGAAATCCGGCATAGATACGCGTTCTGGATTCAAAAACCGTTCGAAAAGTAATTCGAACTCTAGCGGATCAAGATCGGTAATTTCCAATGAATAGGCGACTAAAGAACCGGCACCTGACCCACGTCCAGGCCCCACAGGAATATTGTTATCCTTGCTCCATTGAATAAATTCCATGACAATCAAAAAGTAACCAGGGAAGCCCATTTGGTTAATAACTTTGAGCTCTATCTTAAGACGTTCATCGTACTCTGCTCGTTTTTCTATGCGCTCATCTTCGTCGGCAAATAGTTTAGCTAAACGGCGTTCTAATCCTTCTTCCGATACTTTAACCAAGAAGTCTTCAGTGCTCATGTCCCCGGTTGGGAACTGAGGTAAAAAGTACTCACCTAAGGTAAGTTCAGCGTTGCAGCGTTTGGCTATTTCAATCGTATTATCGATTGCTGAAGGTATGTCTTTGAACAACTCAGTCATTTCTTCAGCACTGCGCAAATATTGCTGGTCACTGTGCTTTTTAGGGCGACGTTTATCGTCTAGCGTATAACCTTCGCTGATGCAAACACGCACTTCATGTGGTTCATAACCTTCAGGTTCAATAAAGCAAACTTCATTAGTCGCAACTACTGGCAGGTCATTCTGAGCAGCCCATTGTACTGCACGGTGAATATAGTCTTCCTCACCATCACGGCCTGTGCGCATCAACTCAATATAAAAATGATCATGAAAATGCTGTTTAAAGAATGCGGTAATATTATTAGCAATATCTATACTATTTTTAGTCAGCGCAACACCCAAATCGCCGGCTAAAGAGCCAGATAAAACAATGACCCCTTGCGCGTATTCAGCGAGCCACTCTTGGCGCACCACGACCTTGTGTTGAACATGACCTTGTCTGTAAGCTCTAGATATAAGTTCGGTAATGTTTTTGTAACCTTGAATATTTTTAGCAATCAACGTTAAGCGCGTTATTTGATCGGGAAATTGCGAAGACAATAACCAAATATCACAACCAATAATTGGTTTTACACCGATACTGAAAGCAGCGGAGTAAAACTTGACTAGGCCACACATATTCATGAGATCGGTGATCGCAATTGCGGGCATATTCATGGATTTTGTTTTTGCTAAAATAGGCTTTACTTTATTCAAGCCGTCTTGCATTGAATAATCGCTATGCACTCGTAAGTGTACAAAGTTGGCTGACACTTATTTCACCTCGTCCTGTAACTCGCCTTGCCACAAAGCTAAAACGCTCCGTACAGGCTTAAAACTTTGTCGATAACATGACAGTGGGCCATGCTCTTGTAATGCGGCTACGTGGGCTTTTGTTGGATAACCTTTGTGAGATGCAAACCCATATTGTGGATACTGTTGGTCTAACGCAATCATTTCACCATCCCTTGCAACTTTGGCAATAATAGAAGCTGCCGAAATTTGTGGAAATAACGCATCACCTTTAATCACAGCATGACTGCTATATATCCAATCTGGACAACGGTTTCCATCCACTAGTACGTGTTCAGGTTGAATGTTCAATCCTTCAACAGCGCGCTTCATGGCCAACATAGTAGCGTGTAATATGTTGAGCTCATCAATTTCCAATACACTAGCTCGGCCTAGCGACCATGATAACGCGTTTTGCTTAATCAGTACTGCTAATTCATTGCGTTTTTTTTCAGATAACTTTTTTGAGTCGGCTAATCCTAAAATTGGTCTTTTGGGATCAAGTATGACCGCCGCTGTGACCACATCTCCAGCCAATGGACCGCGACCAACTTCATCAACGCCAGCAACTAACGAATAGCCTTGAATCGCGGTTTTAATAGCATCTAACTGTAGGTGTTTACTCATAGCTGGTTACTCATATTTGCCTAGACAACAAACCTTGAATCGCTTTTGCTGCTTGTTCATCTGCGTTTAACTGCAACATTTTATGCAATTGCGTAAAGCGCGATATTAATGCGTGCGGCTCAGCGTCCAACATAGGCCGTAAGTTAGCCGCCATCTTCTGCGGGTTAACATCCTCCTGCAACAATTCAGGCACCAGTGCTTCATTAGCCAAAATATTAGGTAATGAAAAGAAATCCGGTTTATATAAACGCTGCATAATAATATGTGTCATTTTTGACATTTTATAACCAACAACCATTGGTTTTTTGCATAGCATGGCTTCGAGCGTCGCGGTGCCTGAAGCTAACAAAACAGCATTAGCTGCTATCATCACATCTCGAGCAGATATTTGCGTGACTCGAACATAAACCGCTGGCTTAAGCTCTTTTAATAACAACTTAATTTGAATTTCTCTAGCGTCATTTGCCGCCGGTATGATGACTTTTAAGGTGGGCATATCCAGCGCCAATAATTCAGCTGTTTTTATAAAGTCAGGCAACAATGTTTCTACTTCGCGCGCTCTACTTCCTGGCAACAACGCTAAGACCTTGTCGGTATTCTCCAACCCAAAAAGTGTTCTTTTTGCTTGTTGATCAGGGACTAATGCGATGCCATCAGCCATAGTGTGACCAACGTACTGATAAGGTACATTATATTTTTCATAGATACCGGCTTCAAATGGGAAAATGCCTAGCACTAAGTTAGTCGCTTTCGCTATTTTATGGATACGTGACTCGCGCCACGCCCAAACTGTTGGGCCGACATAATGAACGGTTTTTACACCCGCTTGCTTAAGTTTAGTTTCCACCGCAAGATTAAAGTCAGGGGCGTCGACTCCAATGAATATATCAGGTGGATTGTTAAGGAAATGCTGAATAACAGTTTTGCGAATATGTAGTAACCGAGGTAGATGCTTTAGCACTTCGACTAAGCCCATCACAGATAGCTCCTCCATATCAAATAGAGAATTTAAGCCAAGAGCGGTAAGATGTTTTCCCCCAATACCTTCAAAAGTGGCATTCGGATACATACCTTTGAGTACGGCTACAAAACCAGCGGCGAGCACATCGCCAGAGGCTTCGCCAGCGACAATACCAATTCGCAGTGGTTTATCATTGATTATTGTATTTATCGGTAACTTAGTCGCTGCCATTCGATTTATCGGTGACTCATGAATAGTCATTCGATTTAGCGAACAATGCCACGTTTCGACGATGCAATGAAGTCAGCTAAGATTTTCACATCAGGCTCTGACTCAGCCATGGAGTACAATAGCGGTAGCGCTTGGTCAGTTGTATTGCCATTACGATAAATGACTTTGTAAGCGCGTTTAATTGCCATAATAGCCGACGCGGTAAAACCTCTGCGCTTCAACCCTTCAGTGTTAATACCCTGTGGTATATGCTTAATACCACTAACCATTATGTAAGGGGGAATATCTCTTAATACGATAGCACCACCCCCCGTAAACGAGTGCGATCCAATATGACAAAATTGGTGAACGGCGGTCATACCGCCAAGAATAACTTGATTGGCAACGTGAACATGCCCGGCTATCGTACAGTTATTTGCAAATATATTATCATCACCAAACATGCAATCATGCGCAACATGTGTGTTGACCATAAACAAGTTGCGGTGACCAATGCGAGTGACACTTTCATCTTGAATTGTACCTCGGTGAACCGTACATGATTCACGAAATACATTATCATCACCAATTTCCAGATAAGTTGCTTCACCGGCATACTTTTTATCTTGGCAGTCTTCACCTATCGAGCAAAACTGAAAAAACACATTGTTTATTCCGATTTTTGAATGGCCTTTGACTACAACGTGTGACGTAAATACACAATTATCGCCGATAGTAACGTTGTCACCAATGATACAAAATGGACCAATGCGAACATTTTTACCAATAATAGCCGATTCTGAGATTATTGATGAAGGATGGATCATATTACATATCTCTCATTGCACACATAAATTCAGCTGTGCAAACAGCAGCACCATCAACCGACGCTACGCCAGAAAACTTCCAGATACCGCGACGTTCTTTAATAAGCTCAACTGCGTATTCAAGCTTATCTCCCGGCACACATGGGCGTTTAAATCTCGCTTTATCAATACCAGCGTAAAGATATAACTGGTCACTATTACCTATCGTTTTAAAGCCGAGTACACCCGCTGCCTGCGCTAAACCTTCAAGGATCAATACGCCAGGAAAAATAGGTTGGCCTGGGAAGTGCCCGGTAAAACAAGGTTCGTTAAGGGTAATATTCTTATACCCTTTAATTGACTTGCCTAGCTCGTAATCAGTGACCCGATCGATCAATAAAAATGGATACCTATGTGGCAGTAATTCCATTATTTCGTTAATGTATATAGTCTTTTGTGAGTCTGCCAAAATATTTCCTTTGCGGTCTAAAACGAACGGATTTCGCCTTAACCAATCACTCTATTATTTTTGTCCGTCAACTTGAATGCATAAGATACACTTTTGAGGAGCAAAAACAAATCAGACCAACCGCTTGGTTGGCCTGATATTCGCCAGGATTGTAGATATCCCAATCGTTTATACCGACTGGCAAGCTATATATGCGATTACTGCGCTTTAGTTACTTGCTTTAATACTTCTTGAGAAATATCAAATTCAGGCTTAACGAAAGGTGTAGTGCTGCGATTTAAAACCACATCATACTTTTCGTCTTCAGCAATTTTCTCAACAGCTTGCATTACAAGGCCAAGCAATTTTCTTTGCTCTTCTTGTTCACGACGTTGCATATTCTGCTGAAGTGGACCTGTTTTTTCTTGTAGTGTTGTTTGCAGCGCAATGATTTGGTCTTCTAATTTTTTCTTCTCTGCATCGCTCATCGTTGCACTTTCACGTTGAAGCTTTTGAACTAAGAAATTATATTCTTCGCTCTGAGTGTTAACTTCTTGAATTTGATCTTTAAATTCTGCAGTCACTACTTGGGCAATTTCTGCAAACTGTGGCAATGAACGTGTAATACCTTGTACATCAACAACACCGATCTTTTGATCTGCTGCTTGGGCAGCTGTAGTCAACAATGCAGAGCTAAGTATAGCGCCAGCGATTAGTGTTTTAGTAAATGTCTTCAATGGAAACTCCTTTAATCTGTTCCGTTTGTTTTGAGCGCCTTGGCACCCAACTTTATATGTGCGTTAGTTGTTAATATAATACTACGTTAATACGGCTTTAGAAAGTTGAGCCAATATTAAACGTAAAGAATTTAGGATTATCACCGTCTCTCGAACTAATTTCTTTCGAGAAACTGAATACTAGCGGTCCCATCGGAGAAATCCATTGAACAGATACACCGGCAGAACTTCTAAATTGGCTCCAATCACTATAGTCACTTAAGGCTAAAGGCTGACCTTCTCCCGTTCTTCCAATAAACTCTAGATCTTTATATTCATCATAATCAAACTCAGTATCCCACACGTTACCCACATCAATAAATATTGAGGTACGCACTGAACTATCAAATTCAGTTTCAATAAACGGCGTCGGCACGATTAATTCTAAACCACCTATTGCCATTGCATTACCACCTAAGCTTCTAGGCGAAACGCCAACTTGGTCAGTGTCAGGACTGCCAAAAATTGGTGTGCCAAACGGGGTTGTTCCGATTTGTGAAGAAATACGCTGAACGCCACGAGGCCCGACTGTATTGTCCTCAAAACCTCGCAAGGTATCTGCTCCACCCGCAGTAAAGTTTTCAGTAAATGGCAATATTTGGTCCCTGCCACTCTTATCCCCGTAACCGTTACCGTAACCTAGACGCATCCGAGCAAGCACAGACCAGCGTTGGTTTTTACTCAGTGCATAATAAAATTTAGTGTCTGCGATAAATTTAAAATAGTTAACGTCAGAATTAGGCGTTGTTATACTAAACGAGGCACGTTGAGACGAACCATCCGTCGGAAACAAGCCGCGATTCAGCGTAGAACGAGTCCAACTCGCGGATGCTAAGAAACTCTCATACTGAATAGCTGAATCTGGGTTATCTAGAGATCTAAATTGGTCATAAAAACGTGAGGTTTGCTCAAAAGAAGTGTTATCGCTGGATAACTCGACATTGGCATAGGTTAGTCCAAAACTAATACGGTTCACTTCATTAATAGGATAACCCACATTTACGCCTACTTGATAACGTTCGCTATCGTATTGTACGACACCAAAATTGCCACCATCAAATTTGCTATAACCCACACTACCGCCCAAGCTAATGCCGTCGAGCGTGAAGTAAGGGTCAGTGTAGTCCAGCTGTACTGACTGCTGATAGGAAACCGTAGACAAATTCAGTCCTATACGCTTACCGGTTCCTAAGAAGTTGTCTTGTTGGATACCTGCATTCAAGCTTAGTTTAGTGTTGTCACCATAACCGATACCCGCTTGAAACGAACCTGAAGCTTGTTCTTTCACTTTAAATTCAACGTCGACTTTGTCGTCTGCGCCTGGTACACGAATGGTTTCAAAATCAACCGTTTCCATGTAAGTTAAACGAGATAAAGATGACTTCGAACTTTCTAACAATTGGTCTGATAACCACGTACCCTCAAGCTGACTGAGGTTTTGACGCAACACTTCATCTGACGTGATCACGTTTCCTTGGAAATTTATACGACGAACATAAATACGCTTACCTGGGTCGACAGACAACGATAATTTCACTGTTTTGTCATCGTCATTGATATCAGGAATAGTCGTTACTGTGGGATAAGCATAACCAAATCGGCCAAAATACTTACTGATAAACTCTTCTGTGTAAGTTACTGTTGCTTGGTTATATAACTCACCTTCAGAAAGCGGCAACACCTGATTTAAGAAATCTTCAAAGCCTAAGAGGTCACCCACCAATTCAACACCAGAAATGGTGTATTGCTCGCCCTCTTCTACGTTCATACCAATATAGATACCGTCTTTTTCTGGCGTCATTGATACTTGCGTCGAACTAATTGCAAAGCGCAAATAACCTCTGTCTTTGTAGTAGCTAGTAATGTTTTCTAAATCGCCAGACAATGTCTGTTGCTGATAGCGTGTCTCAGAAGTGAAATCCCACCACGGTGCGCCAAATTTCAGTTCCATTATTTTAAATAACGTTTCATCGTCAAAAAGTTCGTTACCGACAATATTGACTTGTTTAATTTTAGCGGCATCGCCTTCTTCAAATAATAATTTCAAGTCAACACGATTTCTTGGTAAAGGGGTTACGATAGCACTCACATCGGCATTATATTTACCAATGCTGTAGAAAAAATCTTTTAAGCCATTTTCTATAGAGGTGAGTACCGTTCTATCTAATGGTTCACCGATACGGATGTTTGAGGTTTCCAAACTTTCTTGAAGTTGCTCATCTTTAATATCATCATTGCCTTCGAACACGATATTACTAATCGTTGGACGTTCGGACACACGTACGATTAATAAACCACCATCACGCAGTATTTCAACTTTTTCGAAGTGAGTGGAAGAGTATAAAGAGCGTATCAATTGGCTAATACGGAATGAATTTAATTGGTCACCTACCTGCACCGGAAGATAAGTGAGCGCCGCACCTAAGGCGACACGCTGCAAACCTTCAACGCGAATATCTTCTACCACAAATTCAGATTTACTCTGTGCAAATGAGAACGACGTAAATGCCATCAAGGCGATAAGAACTAACTGTTTACACTTCATTTACTAATATTCTTCCAAAACATGTTTTTTATAAAACTATTATTATGTGATGCGATTGATGTCGTTAAAAATGGCAACCGCCATTAGCATGAATAACAATACGCCGCCTATCCTAAACCCAATTTCCTGTATTCCATCGGGGACTGGCTTTCCTGTTATCCATTCGGCTGTAAAGTACATTAAATGTCCGCCGTCGAGCATAGGTAATGGTAACAAATTTATGATGCCAAGATTAACACTGATTAGCGCTAAAAACCCTAAAAATACAATAATTCCATAACTTGCACTCATTCCGGCGCCTTGAGCGATTGAAATAGGGCCACTCAAGTTTTTGACCGCAACATCTCCATTGATAAATTTGCCTAACATTTCGACAGTTAAGGTCATTAATCGCCATGTATCTTGCGTTCCCTTGACTAAAGCATCAAAAGGACCCGATTTATCATGAAAGTAATACGCTTCGGGGTATGCCCCGACCTGAGAAGAAATTCCCAGTCTACCCTCAGCACCAGTAGCCGTTTTAAGTTCACCTAAGGTAACTGAAATCACCTTGGCTCCGCCATTTCGCAATACTTCAACTTCAATTGTTTCGTTTGCTCTTGGCTTTACATAGTCCACTATTTGTCCCCATTCCTCCATGAAGGTTCCATTTAGTTTTAGTATTTCATCATTTTCTTGCAAACCTGCTTGCGCTGAAGGGCCGTCAGCTAAAACTAAGGCAATGATTTTACTCGGCTTTGTTCTAAATGGTTCAAAACCAACTGACGTGAACATGTTGTCTAATTCAGGATCAAACTCCCAGTTAGGCATCTTCATTTCGTAAGAAATAGCTTGGCCATTTGGTTTCTCAACGGTCAACGGAATATTGTCACCACCAATAAAGCGCATTAATTCGATATTAACCGCTTGCCACGTTTTTGTGTCAGCACCATCGATTGCAATAATTTGATCACCGACTTCAATTCCAGTTGCAGCCATATACGACTCAGGATTTATCTCCCCGATATAAGGTTTTGCTTTATCTTGCCCAATCATGGCCACGACCATCAAGATCAAAATTGCGAATAGAAAGTTGATGCCTGGTCCTGCAGCGACGATGGCGAAACGTTTCCAAACGGGCTGAATATCAAAGGATTCGGCTTTATCTTGTTCTGCAACAGCATCCACTCTGCTGTCTAACATTCTTACATAGCCGCCGAGCGGGATGGCTGCAATGACGAACTCCATTCCAGTCGATGTGATGCGTTTGTACAATGGTTTACCGAAACCAATAGAGAAGCGAAGGACTTTGACCCCGCACTTTCTGGCAATAATAAAGTGTCCCCACTCATGCACGGCCACTAAAATACCTAATGCCATGACAAAGGCACCAATGTTTCGGATAATTTCAAACACTAATTCAACTTCCTTACTATTTCTTGCGCTAAAATTCTGGCCTCTGCGTCATGCTCTATGACATGAACAATAGAAGTGAGTTCAATAAAATCTGTTTTTTGCAGTACTTGTTCGTTCACTCTAGCGATATCGGTAAACTTAATATGGCCGTTTAAAAACGCATCAACAGCCACTTCGTTAGCTGCATTAATCGCGGTCGTTGCCGCTTGTCCTTGCTTGCAAGCCTCAATAGCTAAATACAAATTAGGATATCTGCTTTTGTCCGGCTTCGAAAAACTAAAGTCAGTTAAACTTGAAAAATCAACGGCTTTTACCCCGGATGTGATTCGATCAGGAAAGCTTAAACCATGCGCAATCGGCGTGCGCATATCAGGGTTACCTAACTGTGCAATGACCGAACCATCGACATATTGCACCATGGAATGAATAGTACTTTGAGGATGCAGCACCACTTCAATGTCATTTTCGTGTAAGCCAAAAAGCCATTTGGCTTCAATAAATTCCAAGCCCTTGTTCATCATAGAAGCCGAATCAACTGAAATTTTCCGCCCCATTGTCCACGTAGGATGAGCACACGCCTGATCTGGTGTAATCGTATCAAATGACTCATTATCTAACGTTCTAAAAGGACCACCTGAGCCCGTTAGTAAAATTTTAGCGATACCTGATTTTTCTAAATTGCCATATTCAAAATCATGCGGTAAGCATTGAAAAATAGCATTGTGTTCACTATCGATAGGCAATAATTCAGCCTGGTGCTCGCGCACTGCATTCATGAATAGCTCGCCGGTCATTACTAGCGATTCTTTGTTCGCCAGCAACACACGTTTACCCGCGCGGACAGCAGCTAATGTAGGAAGTAATCCGGCAGCACCGACAATAGCAGACATAACAGTGTCTACTTCTGGCGCTGAACACACATTCTCCAATGCTTGCGCACCAACTAACACTTCAGAGTTGCAATTTTCCTGCTTTAAAAGGTTACTAAACGCGGCGTAGCTATCAGGGTCGGACAGGACGATATAACGGGGTGAGCACTGCACGGCAAGCTGCACCAATGCTTCTAAATTAGTATGTCCAGTGATCGCAAACGTGCGAAATTTGTCGGGATGTCGACAAATAACATTAATCGTATTTTGACCAATAGAGCCAGTTGCCCCTAGGACAGTAATGGTTCTCACAATATCTGCGCGACCTTTAGATTGAGGAATGTGAAGAAAATGACGATAAAGGCGATATCAACATACTTACCTACGCCATCCATACGACATAGCAAAATGCAAAAACAGGGAATGCAGCGGTTAAACTGTCGATTCTATCCATTATACCGCCATGACCTGGGAGCAGTTTGCCGCTATCTTTGATACCAGCGCAGCGTTTAAACATACTTTCATTTAAATCACCTAACGCAGATACGGCAACCGTAATAACACCTATCAACAAATGCAATCCCATACGGCTAGCTTCAAACTGATAATGTAATGCAGCAAAAGCGATGATAGCAAGTGATGCCATGACGCCGCCAATTAAACCTTCTATACTCTTACCAGGAGACACATTTGGTCGTAATTTGTGCTTACCAAATTTAACCCCAACAAAGAATGCGCCTATATCTGCAGCCCAAACAATACCTAACACATAAAAAATCAGCGACGCACCATAAAAGGGATCAACTTCATATAAATTATTGCGTAAACTAATTACAGCGACCCAGGTTGGGATTAAAGTAAGCACGCCAAAAGCTGCCCTCATTGGCACATTCTGCGTCCACACTGAACTGTATTTTGGATACGTGATGATCATAACAAAAGACAACGCCCACCAAACAGCGGCAATCCCCAGTATCGTTTTGTAAATATTGTTTAATTCCCCCTGATACCAAACGGCGTCTCCGTCTACGGCAACAATAAGCACACCACATATCATTAATATGAGTGCCATAAATGACGCTTTTGATACACGACCGTTAATACCTGACATTTTGGCCCATTCGTAAGCACCTAGGGCGACTACGCCGGCAACGGCAATTTTAAATTGCTCTACAGGTAAAAATAAAATAGCTAAAATTGCCAGAGGTGCAAGAATCAGTGCTGTTATTATTCTTTGTTTTAACATTAACCTTGCCCTTGATTGTCGGGACTCACTTGTAAACCGGTTTGTCCAAATCTTCTTTGTCGTTGACAGAAGTGGACCATAGCATCGTCAAATTTCTGTTCGTCGAAATCTGGCCAAAGTGTCTCACAAAAATAGAATTCTGCATATGCACATTGCCATAATAAAAAGTTGCTTATCCTATGATCGCCGCCGGTTCGGATCACTAAATCCAATGCGGGTAGATCGGACATACATGTATACTTATTAAAAACATCTTCTGTGATTTCTTCGAGTTTTACAAGCCCTTGCTTTACATCATCAGCAATTCGTTGAGCTGCGGTTACTATGTCCCAACGCCCTCCGTAATTGGCAGCAATATTAAGCGTTAGCGAGGAATTATCTTTAGTAAGGAGTTCTGCTTTGCGGATTTTATCGACTAGTTTATGATCAAACGCCGATAAATCACCGATCACCTTCAGACGAATATTATTTTTATTAAGTTGCTTAACTTCGCTAGACAAAACAAGATTAAATAACTGCATCAAAATGGTAACTTCATCCTTGGGGCGCTTCCAATTCTCGCTACTGAAAGCAAATAAGGTGAGTGCTTTGATGCCGTTTTTACGCGCATATCTTACTGACGCACGGACAGCTTTCACACCCGCCTTATGACCAAATGTTCTTAACTTTCCTTGTTGTTGAGCCCAGCGCCCGTTGCCATCCATGATGATGGCAACATGCTCTGGTAAAACGCCTTCAAATGACAATGGCGCTTCAATCGGACGTTCGGTACTCAAACGGCTAGACTTCCATCAATTCTTTTTCTTTGTCAGCAAGAATAGTATCAATATTTTTGATAAATTCATTAGTCAGAGTTTGAATATTCTCTTCACCAGCACGACTTTGATCTTCGCTCGCTTCTTTTTCTTTAAGCAATTCTTTGATATCGCTGTTTGCTTCTCGGCGAATATTGCGCACAGCGACTCTACCCTGCTCTGCTTCATGACGCACAACCTTGATTAGGTCTTTTCTGCGCTCTTCAGTTAGTGGAGGCATTGGAATGCGTATTGTAGTGCCCGCACTCATCGGGTTTAAACCCAAGTTTGACTGCATGATCGCTTTTTCAACCGCTTTAATAATACTTTTATCAAAAACGGATAACGCAAGCGTACGGTTGTCTTCTGCAACAACGTTAGCAACTTGTTTTAGAGGCGTATTAGAACCATAATAAGGCACCATGATGCTATCTAATAAACTTGGGTGTGCACGACCAGTTCTAATCTTACTTAGTTGGCTTTTTAACGCGGCAATACTTTTTTCCATGCGCTGCTGGGCATCTACTTCAATTTCATCAATCACGACAAGATCCTTATTTTTATACTTTTTCTGGATGACAAATAGTGGTGCCTTCGTCGTCACCTAGTACCACTCGCTTCAAACAACCTGGTTTATTCATATTGAATACTCTAATTGGGATGTTGTGATCGCGAGCAAGAGTAAAGGCCGACAGGTCCATTACTTTTAATTCTTTTTCTAGTACTTCTTGGTAACTAATGCGTTTTAACAGAACGGCATCTGGGTTCTTCACAGGATCAGCACTGTAAACACCGTCGACTTTGGTTGCTTTCAATACTGCATCAGCTTCAATTTCGATACCGCGTAAACATGCAGCAGAGTCAGTTGTGAAGAATGGATTACCTGTACCCGCAGAGAATATCACAACTCTACCTGATTTTAGAAAACTTATAGCATTTGCCCAGTTATACGGGTCGCAAACACCATTTAGTGGGATCGCTGACATCAAACGAGCATTCACGAAAGCCCGGTGCAAAGCGTCGCGCATTGCCAAACCATTCATGACTGTTGCTAGCATACCCATATGGTCTCCAACAACACGGTGCATGCCGGCTTTAGCCAAACCTTCGCCGCGAAATAAGTTACCACCACCGATCACTAAGCCGACTTCTACGCCTAGCTCTACTATCTCTTTTATTTCGAGTGCCATGCGGTCTAGCACTTTGGCGTCAATTCCAAAGTTTTCATCGCCCATCAAGGCTTCACCACTCAGTTTTAGCAAAATGCGTCTGTAAGCGGCTTTTGGTATGGTAGTCATTATGTGTCCTTTGCAGTGGTTTTGTCTATTTTCTCATGCTCAGTAAAAAAGAGCTAAAATAGTAAGCTAAGGCTACAGCCTCGATTCGACTAGTTTAAACTTCTTTCGTACACAATAGTGCTTATTGGCAAAAAATAGTATTTGTCATATGCGTTTAATTATTTATTGCCGATAAATACGTTTAACATCCATAAAAAAGCACCTCAATTGAGGTGCTTCATATCTTATCCGAGAATCGGTGATTGCAAAAGCAATCAACGCATTTATTTCTTAGCTGCTGCCAATTGTGCAGCAACTTCTGCAGCAAAATCTTCAGATTTCTTCTCGATACCTTCACCCACTTCAAAGCGGATAAAGTTAACAACGTCTGCGCCTCTAGATTTCAAAAGTTCACCAACAGTTTGTGCTGGGTCTTTAACAAATGGCTGACCAGTTAAGCTGACTTCGCCAGTGAATTTCTTCATACGGCCAGAAACCATTTTCTCAGCGATATCAGCTGGCTTGCCAGACTGGATAGCGATGTCGATTTGAATTTCTTTTTCTTTTGCTATCACTGCTTCTGGAACATCAGAAGGCTTAACGAATTGTGGACTAGCAGCTGCAACGTGCATAGCAACGTCTTTTGCTAGCTCTTCGTCGCCACCTTCCAAAATTACGATAACACCAATACGGCCGCCGTGGACGTATGCGCCTAATGTTGAACCTTCAACATTGATAACACGACGAGGGCTGATGTTTTCACCAATTTTGGTAACCAATGTGTCACGCACTGTAGCTACAGTTGAACCGTCAAGCTGAGCTGCAAGTAATGCGTCGATATCATTGATACCTTGTGCCGCAGCAACGTCAATTAATTTGTTACCGAAAGCAAGGAAACCTTCGTCGCGTGCAACGAAATCAGTTTCACAGTTAACTTCCATCATCGTCGCTTTGCCACTAGAGATGTTAGTTAATATAACGCCTTCTGCTGCAATACGACCTGCTTTTTTAGCCGCTTTTGCTTGACCAGATTTGCGCATATTCTCAATTGCTAGTTCGATATCACCATCAGTTTCCACTAATGCGTTTTTACAATCTAGCATGCCAGCGCCAGTGCGCTCGCGTATTTCTTTAACCAGTGCTGCAGTCACTGCCATTTTCTTGTCCTCAAAATATCAATATTTAGAAAAGGGGGCTAATGCCCCCTTTGATAATCTACTTAAGTTACTTACTCAGCTGATTCTACGAAATCGTCTTTTTCAGAAGCTGCAATAACAACATCCTGATTACGACCTTCGTTGATTGCATCAGCAGCAGCATTAGTATAAAGATTAACTGCACGGATAGCATCGTCGTTACCAGGGATAACGTAATCAACACCGTCTGGATTAGAGTTAGTATCTACTACACCCACAACTGGAATACCAAGGTTGCGCGCTTCTGTTACTGCAATGTGCTCATGATCGGCATCGATAACAAAGATAACGTCTGGAAGACCACCCATGTTTTTAATACCGCCTAAACTACCTTCTAGCTTAGTCATTTCGCGCTGAAGCATTAACACTTCTTTCTTAGTTAGCTTCTCGAATGTACCGTCAGCAGCCTGAACTTCCAAATCTTTAAGACGCTTGATTGATTGACGAACTGTTTTCCAGTTAGTCAACATACCACCCAACCAACGTTTATTTACATAGAACTGGTCACATTTTTCAGCTGCTTCTCTTACTGCTATGCTTGCTGCACGCTTAGTTCCAACGAACAAAATCTTACCTTTCTTGTGAGAAACACCAGAAAGATAGCTTAATGCATCATTGAATAAAGGAACTGTTTTTTCTAAGTTGATGATATGAACTCGGTTACGAGCGCCAAAAATGTATTGAGCCATTTTTGGATTCCAGTAGCGAGTTTGGTGACCGAAATGAACACCAGCTTGAAGCATGTCACGCATTGATACGTTTGCCATTTTAATATTTTCCTATTTAGGGGTTAGGCCTCCATACACCCCTGCTCTCGATCCAAAACGCAATAATAACAACGTCTTAGACACCCCGAGACCAGTGTCGGTATATGTGTGTTTTTGATTAATTTGTACTGTCTAATTTTGAGAAGTTTTACAACATTCCCAAACAGCGCGCGCAATATATCATTCAAGGTACCTATAATCAACAAAAAAGCGATGCTACTACACATGAATTCATCGCTTTCGCACTTGAATTCGTCACTTTTATCTTCATATATAGGGACTATTCATAATGGAAAAATATATGTCCAACACTACAATGCATTCACCAGTATCACTTTTTGGTACTGAATTAAAAAATAGATTCGTATTAGCACCGCTGACCAGAGGACGGGCTACTCAGTCTCGAGTTCCTAATCAAATTATGGGCGACTATTACGAACAACGGGCAACCGCTGGTCTTGTCATTGCCGAAGCTACCGTTATCTCGGAAGAAGGAATAGGCTGGATAGACTCTCCCGGCATTTATACCGATGAAATGGTCGCAGGTTGGAAGTTGATCGTTGACCGAGTGCATGCTCAAAATAGTAAAATGGTACTGCAGCTTTGGCATTGTGGACGATCTTCACACAGTGACTTTCACAACGGTGAGTTACCCTTCAGTGCATCAGCAATAAAAATACCAAACGATCAAATCCATACACAACATGGTAAAAAGGACTATGAAACGCCAAGAGCGATGAGTAAAGAAGACATAGCCAACACCGTTAACGATTTCAGAAAAGCTGCAGTCAACGCCAAAGCAGCGGGATTTGATGGTGTCGAAATACATGCCGCTAATGGTTATTTAATTAATCAGTTTTTAGACGGTGTGAGCAACCAACGAGAAGACGAATATGGTGGCAGCATTGACAACAGAATGCGCTTTTTGCGAGAAGTGTTAACTGCGGTTCAAGAGGTGTATCCAAGCAGTGCTATCGGCGTTCGTTTGTCGCCTAATGGCGTTTTTAACGCAATGGGTTGCAATGACTATAACGAGCTTTACATAACAGCCATCAAATATTTAAACAAACAAGGTATTGGTTATTTGCACGTAATGGACGGCCTAGCCTTCGGTTTTCATGAACGCGGCGAGCCAATGACATTGGCCGACGTTAGACCATTGTTCGATAATACCATTATTGGTAATTGCGGCTATGATTATGCAGCGGCTACAGAGGCCGTAGCGAAAAACAAAGCAGACATGATTGCATTTGGGCGTCCATTTATAACTAATCCAGACTTACCAGAGCGCTATAAAAACGACTGGCCACTGACGCCTTATGCCGACGTTACACACTGGTATGGCGGCGCTGCAGAAGGTTACAGCGACTATACAAATTACTCTCCAAGCTAACTAAAAACGAGGGGCTATGGCGGGCAAGTGTTAGCCATAGCCCCTATTTTAATTAAACCGCCACATCGATTTAAACCACGCTCAAATCTGCAATATAAATAAAGACCAACCGATTATTTAATAAAAATTATTTGATATACAAAGTCAGCATAGTTAACCCGATGCGAAATTGGTATACTCACAAAGTTATAAGCATATATAGTAAGCACAACATCAAATTTAGCTCAACAAATTCGAAGAGGTCGACCTTGGTTGGAACAATAAAAACACCAGAAGAAATGGATAAAATGCGCGTTGCAGGCAAACTAGCCTCAGAAGTGCTGATGATGATTACAGAGCACGTAAAAAAAGGTGTTACCACAGAAGAGCTAGATAAACTTTGCCATGATTATATTGTTAATGTGCAAGACTCAATTCCAGCCCCCTTAAATTATGGTAACCCCCCCTTTCCGAAGTCAGTTTGCACATCTGTTAATCATGTTATTTGCCACGGTATTCCAAGTGACAAAAAACTTAAAGACGGCGACATCGTGAATATCGACGTTACCGTCATTAAAGATGGTTATCATGGCGATACTTCAAAAATGTTTGTTGTTGGCAAGCCTTCTATTCTTGCAGAGCGCCTAATTAAGGTGACTCAAGAATGTTTATACAACGCCATCAAAATTGTGAAACCGGGTATGCACCTTGGTGATATCGGCCACGCCTGTCAGCAGCACGCTGAATTTCATAATTATTCTATCGTTAGAGAGTATTGTGGGCACGGTATCGGTGCTGGATTTCATGAAGAACCGCAAATTGTTCACTACGGCAAACCCGGCACAGGCGACTTAATAGAAGCGGGTATGTGCTTCACTATCGAGCCAATGGTAAATGCGGGTAAACGCTATTCCAAAATTTTGCCAGACAACTGGACAGTGGTAACCAAAGACCGCAGTTTAAGTGCACAGTGGGAACACACCTTACTCGTGACTGAAAACGGCGTTGAAATACTGACATTACGTGATGAAGAAGATATTGATAGGATAATCAATCACTAATTAGCGGCAGATAGTAGCACTGACGACAGAATCAGTTCTCAATCTAATTAGGGCTATTAAATGGCCAAGGAGTTACTTTGTCAGTCCAAGACCAAATAAAACAGTTACAAGACATCAAAGACGTACATGATATTGCCGCATTTAAAAGCGCAGTAAAAGCCAACTATGAGTGGCTTCATAGCAATTTTAATACACAGTCAGTAGACAATCTCGTGGTTGCCCGCAGCGACTTTACAGATACACTTTTGTGTCATGCATGGCAATTATTAGACCTTGATAAAGAGCCTGCGCTTTCATTATGTGCGGTTGGTGGCTATGGACGCGGCCAATTGCAGCCATATTCAGATATCGACCTACTAATATTAAGCGAAAAAAAGATAAATAAAAGCGTTGAAGAGCGCTTGGGTAACTTCATCACCTTATTGTGGGATGTAAAACTAGAGATAGGTCAGGCTGTTCGCACGGTTAAAGAAACCATTCAGTTAGCAAAATCAGACATCACTATCGCGACCAATCTTGTCGAAGCTAGAATTCTTTGTGGCTGTGAAGACACTTTTGTTCAATTAATTGATAAAGTTAATAATCCAAAAGTGTGGTCGAGCAAGGATTTCTTTTTAGCAAAACGAGAGGAACAAAGAAGGCGTCATCACAAATTCAACGATACCTCATATAATCTTGAACCCAATGTAAAAGAAAATCCGGGTTGCCTGCGCGACATACAGTCGATCGGCTGGGTTGCCAAAAAGCACTTTCAAGAATATGACGGTTTAACCTTAATTGGACACGGTTATTTTACAGAACAAGAGCATGGCGAGTTAATCGAATGCCGTTCTCATTTATGGAAAATCCGCTTCGCATTGCACCTTACTTCAGGACGAAGCGAAAATCGACTGTTGTTTGACTATCAAACCGACGTAGCTCAATTGCTGGGTTATGGCGATGGCAAAGCGGCTGTCGAGCAAATGATGAAGGCTTTTTTCAGAATTGTACGCCGCGTATCTGAATTGAATAGTATGTTGTTATTGCGCTTTGAAGATGACGTATTAGAACAAAAATGCAAAACAGTGCTTCCTCTTAATGACAAATTTGATTTAAAAGATGGCTTAGTTTCACCCACACAATCAGAAACATTTCACTCACCTGCTGACATTCTCGATTTTCTCAGCCTCATTAGTCAACATAACAATGTGACAGGCTTAGATGCAGATTGCATTCGTCAACTGCGCAATGCTCGTCGCCGTTTTCAGCACCAGTATTATCACGAGCGTCAAGACTGTCGTGATCGTTTTATGGCATTAATGAAGCAACCTGAGTTTTTCAACTTAGGCTGGGACATCATGTATAAATACGGCATATTGCAATCTTATTTACCCGAGTGGGATAAGATTGTTGGCATGATGCAATTTGATTTATTCCATGCCTACACCGTAGATGAGCATACACATCGCTTGGTTAAGCACGTATACAGCTATTTTCACGGTGAAGATAAATTTCCGCGCTGTTATCGCATCGTCAAAAATTTAGATAAGCCTGAGTTACTTTTCATCGCCGCTATTTTTCACGATATTGCCAAAGGACGTGGGGGAGATCACTCAAAATTAGGTGCAGTTGATGTCCTTAGTTTTTGTGAGTTGCATAATATCTCCGAAGCCGATGCAAACACTATCGCTTGGCTAGTAGAAAATCATTTACTGATGTCGGTCGTCGCACAACGTCGAGATATTTATGACGCCGACGTTATAAATCAATTTGCAACGACGGTAAAAAGTCACGATAACCTCAATCTATTGTATGCATTGACGCTCGCAGATATACGCGCCACCAATGACAATTTGTGGAACGATTGGAAAGCGTCTTTGCTGCGTGAGTTGTATTTATTAACCCAGCAAGCCTTCGACAATGGTTTGGAATGTCAGGTAACACTCGAACAACGGGTTGCCGAACACAAAACCGATGCAATGGCGATGCTAGCTGAAAAAAACATTAGCGAAGCACAGGCAATGTTATTTTGGCAACAAATGGGCAAGGATTATTTTGTCCGCTTTAAGCCAATCCAAATAGCCTGGCATACTGAAACTATTGTTACTGCAGGTACCTTAGGGCCTGAGGAAATATTAGTTAGCGCAAGCAATAGCACCTCTAAAGCGGGTACTGAATTACTGATTTATTGCAGTGATCGCCCTGCCCTTTTTGCGCAAATTGCATCCGTACTAGACAGCCGAAATTGCTCAATTCATGATGCCCAAATTACCGTGACCGAACAAGGCAATGTTTTCGACAGCATGATTATTCTTGACCAAGACGCGCAACGCATTGATTCTGAATTTCATATTGAAAACTTAGTCGACGCTGTTCGTTCGCAGTTGATGAAGCCAGGCCGCTCGCACGCTAACAAGCGAAAAATGTCACGACAAATGAAGCAGTTGGATGTTAAAACAAAAGTCCGTTTTTATTCCTCTACTGAATACGCGACGTTAATTGAATTAGAAGCGTTAGATGCCCCGGGGTTATTAGCCAAAATAGGTCACTTGTTTGTGGATCTCAAATTGACCCTAAAACTAGCTAAAATCTCGACTATTGGAGAGCGTGCAGAAGATGTCTTTATCGTGTCGAACGAAGAAGGCAAAGCACTTACGCAAGACCAAGAAATTACTCTTAAAAAACAAATTACGTTAAAATTAGACCAACCAGAAGTGAACCCTGCAATATGAACAATTTGAAAGCCATTATAGAAAATGCATTTGATACTCGAGATACCTTCACTGCGCAAACAGCCAGTGCTGAAATAAGAACAGCAGTGACAGATGCGGTGGAATTATTGAACTCTGGTAAGGCGAGAGTTGCGGAAAAAATAAACGGTGATTGGCAAGTCAACGAATGGCTGAAAAAAGCGGTTTTACTTTACTTTAAATTACACGATAACAAACTTGTCGAAGGTGCAGAAACCAATTATTACGACAAAGTCCCATTAAAATTCACCGACTATACGGCTGAACGTTTTGCTGCAGAGGGCATGCGGGTAGTACCACCAGCAGCCGTTCGTACAGGTTCTTTCATAGGCCGCAATGTCGTTGTTATGCCCTCTTATGTAAATATAGGTGCATTTGTAGATGAAGGGACTATGGTCGACACGTGGGTAACGGTTGGTTCATGTGCTCAAATTGGTAAAAACGTGCATCTTTCAGGCGGTGTAGGCATTGGTGGTGTTCTAGAACCATTGCAAGCTAACCCAACCATCATTGAAGATAACTGCTTTATCGGCGCGCGCTCTGAAGTGGTTGAAGGTGTTATTGTTGAAGAAGGCTGCGTTATTTCAATGGGTGTTTATATTAGCCAAAGCACAAGAATATACGATCGCGAAACAGGTACCGTCACTTATGGTCGCGTTCCGGCTGGTTCGGTCGTTGTCTCGGGTAGTTTGCCGAGTCCCTGTGGAACGCATAGTTTATATGCTGCCATTATAGTGAAAAAAGTAGATGCAAAAACCAAAGCAAAAGTCGGTATTAACGAAATTTTACGTGGTGCTGAATAAGTAAAAAAAATGAGCTTGAGGATATTATCTTCAGGCTCATTTATGCTTTTTGTGCTGCTTAATACATTATATTGCGTTGCTACAACCTCTATTTTTGCGGCATTAAACGCATTGGAGGCTCAATTTTAGGCGGTCAACGAGTCAACAAGCCCTTCTAACCATGGCACTACATCTTCTTCAGCAGCCAGTGTTTCCATCGCATCAACTTCTAACATTTCTGCAACTGGCTTACCCTGTAGCTCTACTAGTAACTCTTGAAACTGGCGACCGCCACCACAAAAACTATCACCGTAGCTGCTATCACCTAGCGCTGCAACAGCAAACGGCTTGCCGTTCATCAACGGAAACTCGTCGCGTAAATCACTGTGAAACAGTTCTAAATTGGGAGGAACGTCACCCTGGCCTGTCGTTGAGCTGATCACAACAACTGCTTCAGCCTCGCTAAAATCTGAGGTTTCAGGATCCGTAAATACGTCGCACTTAATCCCTTTACTTTCAAACATTGTTTTTGCTTCTTCTGCCACATGCTGGGCATTACCATATACGGAACCTGCGAAAATACTCACACTGCGCATACTACGTTGTCTCCTGTTAACTGATGAAGGTTGTCTAATGCGGTACATAAAAATGCAAATCATTAACGCTGAACAATATTATACACGTAACTTGCACTTATAGACTACTGGCGTTATCAAAAAGCACACATCACTAGTGGATACCTCGAAAAATGCTCACTTACTAACTGAGGAATATCATTGCTATCTGCATCTATGAGATTGGCAAGCATGGCACAGTAAGTAAAAGTTATGAATGCCAAATAATCCATCAGCCAGCAGGCAATTAAAGATGTAAAATATTTGTAAAAAAAAGAAAACGGTGCTATTGATGAGCGACGTAAATAAACGTTGGCTTGCTCATTGCAAGAGGTAAATCAAATTATTATCTACCAAACTACCACCACGAATAAATTACTAAATGAAGCTTTGTCACTGTTTATGCATGGATCCAAAGTAAGTTTACTCAATTATTTAAGCAAACTAGTCACAACTAGCGAAGCAGAAGAAATAGCCCAAGAGGCCTACCTAAAACTCTATTTATTAGTAAAAGAAAAACCAAGTCGTCATAATTATAGAGATGTGTTAGAAGGCTTAAGACCGATGCTAACTCTCATTGCGAAAAACTTGGCGTTGAGTATTATTCGCCATAAAAAAGTGGAGGAGAGATATGCAGATACACAATTAGTGCTGCATCATCAGGTCAGCAAAGTAGATTATCAGGGCGAGTACAATGCAGAAGAGCAAGCGATTACTGAGAACGAAAACGTGCGCTTAATTGTCGTCATCAATCGTCTACCACCAATCTGCAGACAAGTTTTTATTCAACGAAAATTATATGCAAAATCACATCAAGAAATTGCCAACATATTAAATATTTCTACAAAAACAGTGGAAAATCACCTTACCAAAGGGTTAATATTGTGTCGTAAATACATGCTCGAGCAAGGTCCAAGTAAACATGATGACTATCCAAAGTCAGCTAAATCCATGAGTAAGGGGGTAAGTTGAATATTGAAGAATGGTCCGGCTATGAAGTATCTAACGAAGTGCTTGAACAAGCAGCTTGTTGGATTGCTGCGCTTGACGATAGTCAGGGCTCTGATGGCGCCGAAGACATGCATACCTCGTTTTTTGATTGGTTACAGGCGAGTCCATCTCATCAACAGGCTTATTTTGAATTGTCTGAAATTTGGGCTCGTAGCGCCTGCACAAAATCTATGTATGACATGATTAACAAATCGGTAGTGTTACCTTTTCCGAATCAAGAAAACATCCCGTCTCAAGGTCTATTGCTTGAACCTTCTTTTGCCGAGCACTCTGCAAGCTCATCTTGGGCTTATACATTAACTATTGGACTTATTTTCTGCGGTCTTTTCATTCCCGCGATACAGTCATTTTTCTAACTTCTTAATACGTTGCCACACTCAAATTATTTAATATAATGACAACAACTTACGTACATTCCAATTATGGCTGTAAACAGTAAACACCCCTCTCAATTCCATATATTGCCCTACATCCCAATTATTTTTCTGAATTCCGATTATTTTTATATTATTTAGTAGGGGATTTATAAATCTAAAACGTTATTAGATTGTTAATAAAAAAAGAAAATAACGGGAATACCCATGAAAAAAAACTCTCAGCACAATAAACTAGGCAACTTCACACCAAAATTACTGTCCTTAACCATTGCCTCTATTTTGTCGATTTCCGCTTTCGCACAAGAAGCCGAAGTGAAAAAAGATGACAATGAAGTCGAAAAAATACAAGTTATTGGTTCAAACATACGCGGCGGTCAAGTGGCCGAAGCACTCGCTGTGTCGGTAATCGACGCAGAGGCTATTGGCGAACTAGGTATCGATTCGTTGGATGATTTATTGCAACTCATCCCTGAGAACGGACAAAACTTTTTTAGTGAAGCCGAGAATATCGGCGGCGGTGTAAACGCTGCTCGCGGTGATATCGGCACCTATAACCTAAGAAACTTAGGCACAGGTAATACATTAGTATTGCTGAACGGCCGCAGAATGGTGAATTCAGCATCTTATCAAACTGAGGAAGTTGGCGGCAGTTTCGTACCAGTTAATTCAGTTAATATTAATACCATTCCTATTGCTGGCTTAAGTCGGGTGGAAGTGCTGCGCGACGGTGCGTCTGCAATATACGGTGCTGATGCCGTAGCCGGTGTAGTAAACCATGTTGTACAGTCAAATTTTGTTGGCCTTACATTGTCCGGGCGTTGGGCACAGTACGACGAAATACCACGCGAAGAACAAACCTTATCCCTCGAATGGGGTAAAGATTTTAATGATGGACGCACTAATGTAAGCACATTTTTCAACTACTATGCGCGTGACAGAGTCAATTCCCAAGATGATCCTCGATGGGCCAATTCAGACTTTAGAGACCGCATTCCTGAAGACTCCCCTTGGTTTGGCGACACTGCTTTTAGAAACGACACCGCCAACTCATTATTCGGGCAATTTGATTTAGTCAGTAGCGCATCTGCGGCAGGTTTAAGAAATGTTTTCACCGATAGCGCTGGCGAATTTGAAACCTACCCCATTGGTGATGAACGTTGCCAATATGCGCTAAATGCAACAACGTGCGGCGCTATTGATGGGCAGGGTACGTATCGACTTAATTTAAATGCGGATCGCGATTTAAGCTCAAAGTTACAACGCTCTAGCGTCTTTGTTTTTGTTAATCACGAATTTGAAAATGGCACAGAAAGTTTTACAGAATTATCTTACTACCAATCAAAAACAAATTTGCGTCGACATACTACCTCACCATTCTCGACATCAGCATTGCGGGTTGGAGCCGAAAACTATTACAATCCATTCGGTCCTTGCGGCTCACCTAACAGGCTGGATGATGCCCTAATCCCAGATGTACCATGCAGTGGATTAGAACTGATCATTGATAACTACCGGTTTGATGAAACGCCCCGTATTGTGAATAATGACGGAGACACCTATCGATTCCTGCAAGGCTTCAGAGGCTCATTTGGCGAATGGGATTGGGAAGCGGCTCTGTTGCATTCAAAAGCAACCACCGATGACATCACTTCAAATCGTGTGTCTAATCTGTTGATCGCAGAAGCGTTATTTGACCCTACTCCTGCTGCATATAACCCGTTTAGTGGCGGTGTAAACTCCAATATTGAACGTGCGTTAGTGGATGTTTTTCGTAAAAGTGAAACTGAATTAACAATGATTGATGCTAAGTTTGCAAACGCTAACATTTATGAATTACCCGCTGGGCCACTGGGTTTTGTCGTTGGTTTCGAATATCGTGAAGAATCTTTTATTGATGATCGCGACGACAGACTAGACGGCACTATCGCATTTACCGATTATGAAGGTGATACCTATCCGTATGTTTCTGACGTTGTTAACTCAAGTCCTACACCAGATAGCAGCGGCGAAAGAGAGGTCGTTTCCCTATTTGCCGAGTTACAAATCCCGGTGTTTGAAAACTTTGATATGCAAGCTGCAATTCGCTACGAAGACTTTTCTGATGTAGGTGACACCACGGTTGGAAAAGTAGCATTTGGCTATCGCCCTATCGAATCTTTGCTGTTAAGAGGCTCTTGGTCACAAGCATACAGAGTGCCTAATCTGGTTACAATTAATGAAAGTATTGTGGCACGAAACAATACCCGCACCGACTATGCATGCTTATACGCTGCAGAAAACGGCGGTGACATTGATCAAACCACACTTGATTGCACAAATTCAATACAGCGTATCGCGCAGGGAAGTAACACGCTTAATCCAGAAGAGTCAATCAACACATCTTTAGGCTTTGTGTTTACCCCAAATGAAGACATTACTGTTACCTTTGATTACTGGTCAATCAAAAAAGAAAATACGATTGGATTGTTTGGTGAAGAAAACCACACACTTTTAGATCTATTACTCAGACTTGAGAATGGCAACGCTAATTGTGCTTCAGCGCAGTTTAATCCAGCAGTATCGCGAGATGATGCTAGCGTAGGCGAAGCGGCAGTGTATGAAGCAGCAGGGATTTGCCCTGCAGGTGATATTCGCTTTATCGACGACCAATATGCCAACCTAGATGAGCGTAATTTAACAGGCTATGACATTGGTGTTTATTATGATTTAGACACTAATGCCGGTAAATTCAAGTTCAGCTACAATGGTTCATTTATTGAAGAATTTGAACAGAAAGCTGGCGGTGATGCGGCTATTCTCGTGCAAGCGCAAGAAACCGGTCAAATACCACTTAGCTATCCTGTAGCTGGCTTTGCAGACTTGATTGGTCAAGACGGTAACCAAGAACAGCGTCATTCGGCAAGAGTATCATGGAGAAAGTCTGCGTTTGGTGCTTCTTTAAGTGGCAGTAGAATTGGTAGCTTCTACCAAAGCTCATTAACACTAGAGGACGGCACACGTTATATCATCCCAGCGATGACGACCTATAACGCGACATTTGATTACCGCTTTGATATGAATAATGTTGACACTCGTCTTCGTCTTGGCATTCGAAATCTAACCAATGAACGCGCACCATTGGCGGACAATTATTTCGGCTTCTTTGCTGATGCTCATCGCGACTACGGACGCAGCTATTACTTAGATTTCCAATCTAAGTTCTAGTATCATTACGGGCAGGCGGTCTTTGTGTAGGTTGCCTGCCCGAATCTTCTTTTTTCCCATTTCACATACAAGGTATCCAAATGAGCACTAGCTTGCCTGAAACAACCGATTTAAATCGCGCACGGTATCAAGATATTGGTCTACTAATAGGGCCTGTAATTTTTGTTATCATGATGTTGCTTGGCAATTCGCAGACCACGATGGAACCGGCTGCATGGCGCGTCGCTGCTGTTGGCATTTGGATGGCAACGTGGTGGGCAACAGAAGCCATACCGGTCCCTGTTACTGCATTTTTACCTATTGTCACTTTTCCTTTTTTAGGGATCAGTAGTTTAGCTGAAGCAACCTCAGCTTATGCAAATCCAATTATTTACTTATTTTTAGGTGCCTTCATACTAGCACTAGCCGTTGAGCGCTGGGACTTACATAAACGTATTGCCCTAGCCATACTGAGTTATACAGGTACCGACGGCCGCCGCCTAATTGGCGGTTTTATGGTTGTTGCCGCCCTGCTTTCAATGTGGATGACAAACACGTCCACCACCATGATGCTGATGCCAATAGCACTATCAGTTGCCAAAGTGATTGCTGATAACAATACACATTTGGATCCTAAACAAACTAAATCTTTCCAAGCAGCCATGCTGCTCGGGCTTGCTTATGCTGCAACAATTGGTGGATTGGCAACACTCGTCGGTACGCCACCGAATGCGCTTTTAGCCGCATTTCTAAGTGAAAACTACGATATTAAAATCACTTTTGCGAGTTGGATGTTAGTTGGCGTTCCGGTGATGCTCTGCATGCTGCCACTTGCCTGGTATTCACTCACTCGCTGGAGTTTCAAAATAGATATCCCAGCCAACCCAGCGGTTAACCAGCATCTGAACAAATTGCGCAAGGAATTAGGGCCTATGACTAAAGCGGAAAAGCGTGTTGCCGTTCTATTTTCACTTGTTGTTTTATTTTGGATTACCCGTCGTCACATATCCACCTTGCTAGGCATCGATTTCCTGACTGATACCGGTATTGTAATGACCGCCGCTTTACTCCTATTTTTACTCCCTAGTGGTAATAAAACACAGTCTCAACTTATGATTTGGCACGATGTAAATCGCTTGCCTTGGGGCGTCCTCATATTATTTGGTGGCGGCTTAAGTTTAGCAGCGGCAGTGTCGTCAACAGGTCTTGCTACTTGGCTTGGTGGTAACTTAACTTATTTGGATACCTTCGGTATTTTTGCTTTGATTATTGCGGCAACTGGCTTAGTCATTTTCCTTACAGAACTAACGAGTAATGTTGCCACAGCAGCCACCTTTTTACCCGTCGTTGCTGCTGTTGCCATAGAGTTGGGTGTATCACCGTTGTTGCTCTGTGTACCCATTACACTGGCAGCGAGCTGTGCGTTTATGTTGCCGGTTGCCACTCCACCCAACGCCATCGTATTTGCATCTGGGGTAGTGAGTATTCCACAAATGGTGCGAGCAGGATTAATACTGAATATTGTCGGCATGATGCTATTAAGTTTCGTTGCGGTTTGGTTAGCACCGTGGGTGTTCGCATAAACCTGTTTAAAAATATCACATGACAGTTTTTGGAAATATAACAGTATGAGGTTTAATAAAGTGCCATCGAGAGGGTGTAAAATATGAAAAGTGTAATAGTTATTTTTTTTGCAGTTGCTGTGCTTATCCTGTCGTTCGATGGACTCGCGCAAAACCAAAAAGTCACACTAATTCAACCGACAGTTGTCCCGGTTGACCAAGTAAAAAAAGTCCTCTTCATCGGCAATAGTTTTAGCTTTTATAACAATGGCGTACATAACCATCTTGGAAGCTTAATTAGAGCTAACAATGAATGGCAAGTGGGTGAAAATCGACTTCGCTTGTCAACCTTGTCCGGTGGCCATATACATGAACATGTAGATGACTTGCGTTACTTGCTAAGTAAACCCAAAGGCACTTGGGAAGCAGTTATTTTGCAAGGACACAGCAATGAGCCTATTGAACCAAAAACGCATGAGAGATTTAAAAATTCTGTTAAGCAAGCTGTCAAACTAGTTAAGGAGCAACAACTACAACCTATATTGCTCATGACGTGGGGCTACAAGGGACAACCTGATATGGGTATTGAACTTGCAAATGCCTACACATCTTTGGCTAATGAGTTGAATATATTAGTTGTGCCTGCAGGTATCGCTTTCTGGGCTGCTGAACAGCAGCTCCCTGAAATTGAGCTATTTGTGCCAGATGTATTGGGCGTGAAAAATAAGGCAAACGATAACGCTGAACTTACTTACCGAAAGGTTCTCAAACACCCAAGTCAGGCAGGTACGTATCTAATGGCTTGTGTTCTTTACTCCGCTTTGTACCAAAAATCACCCGAAGGAAATATTTTCACCGCAGGACTTGATGAAGACATCGCCTTAAAATTACAAAAACTGAGCTGGATAGTGACATCCGGTTTTTATAAATAGAATAAGGATTAGCGTAAGCATGCCCACATTATCTTCATCAGTCGCTTTTGTTCATGTGGTCAGAACATGGCGACTGTCAAAGTCA